>Ga0207871_100012_pt1 | contig 128902 bp, 111 predicted proteins | sample Passage260A_FD_187371 | JGI IMG/M metagenome (GOLD analysis project Ga0207871, IMG submission 187371) | Cellulose adapted compost microbial communities from Newby Island Compost Facility, Milpitas, CA, USA - Passage2 60A (SPAdes) (version 2) ...
TGCGCGAAGTTGCGAACGGGCTGCTGGACGCGGGCGCCGGCGCCGATGCCGAAGCCGCCGCGCGCCTGCCGGCTTTCGCCGTGATACCGGCGGGTTCCGGCAACGATTTTGCGCGCGACCACGGCATTCCGAAGGATCCTTTGGAAGCGCTTACCCATCTGTTGGAAACCGTGCACGGCAGGCGTTGCAGACGAATCGACGTCATCCGTTTCGACGGCGGCGAGGCGGCGGTCAATTCCGGCGGAGCCGGGCTCGACGCGGCGGTGGCCGCCGCCGTCAACCGGTCCCGGATCAAAAGGCTGCTCGGACGCTTGTGCCTGGCGCGTCTCGTTTACGTCTTTCTGATGATCCGGGTGCTGATCACCTGGCGTCCGGCCGACGTCGTGCTCGAAGTCGACGGCGTCCGGCACACGTTCCGCCGCGTGTGGCTCACGGCGGTCACGAACATTCCCTCCATCGGCGGCGGCATGCGCATCAATCCGCAGGCTTCGTCCGGGGACGGTCTGCTCGACGTCTGCGTCGTGCACGGAATTTCCCGCCTTCGCCTGATCACCGCTTTCCCGCGGGTTTACGCCGGCGCGCACGCGTCGATCCGGGGCGTCTCCTTTTTGCGCGGAACGCGCATCCGGATCGAATCCGCTTCTCCCCTCCCCGTGCACGCCGACGGCGAGGACGCCGGAACCACGCCGTTCGGCGTTCGGGTCGAACACCGCGCGCTGGACGTCGTCGTCTGACGGGGCGGCGCGCCCGCCGCACGGCAAAAAGCGAAGCCAGGCCGCCGGCAGGGGCCGGAGCCTGGCTTCGCTTCGTGTTTGCCGATGCATGCCGGCATGGAACCGAACCGGATCGTGAGGAGCTTACAGCCGGATCGTGCGGCCGGTCGCCTGCGATTCGAACGCCGCGAGAATGACGTTCAGCGACTTCAGGCCTTCCTCACCGGAAATCCGCGGGGGCGTCTTCGTCACGAGGCAGTTGACGAATTCGTCGATGATGCCGCTCACCGTCTGCTTCTCGTTCGTCGCGATCTCGCCCACGCTGTAGCGCTGCGTCTCGCCGTTCTTGAGCTCGACGATCACCTGGTCCCTCGGGTCGGTGCCGATTTTCATGACGCCGTTCTCACACCAGAGCACCGTGCTGTTGTCCTCGCCCCGGTAGTACGTCCAGCTCGCGACGAGCGTACCGATCGCTCCGCTTCTCATGCGCAGGATGCAGATCGCATTGTCGTCCACGTCGGTCGATTCCTTGTGCAGCGTCGAGATGAAAGCCGACACCTCGGCCACTTCATCGTCGAGCAGCCAGCGGATCAGGTCCGACTTGTGCACGCCGAGGTCGCCCATCGCGCCCATGATCGCCCGCTGCTTGTCGAAGAACCAGCTGTTCCGGCCGTCAACGCTCCACCCCTCGGGGCCCGGATGGCCGAAGGACGTGCGGAAGGACAGCACCCGGCCGAGAATGCCGGATGCAAGGATTTCCTTCGCCTTCACGTGCGGCGGCATCAGGCGCTGGTTGTGCGCAACCATCAGATAAACGCCGTGCTTGCGCGCGGCCTCGATCATCGCTTCGGCCTCTTCCCTGCTGCCTGCCATCGGTTTCTCGACGAGCACGTGGGCTCCGGCTTCCGCAGCCGCGATCGACGCGGGCGCGTGGAGATGGTTCGGCAGACAGATGCTGACCGCGTCCGGCTTCTCGGCGGCCAGGAGCTCCCTGTAATCCGCATAGGCGCGTCCGCCGTATTGCGCCGCGTAAGCCTTCGCGCGCTCGAGGACGATGTCGCAGAACGCGACGAGCTCGACGTTCGGATTCGCCGCAAATTCGGGAATATGGCGGTGTTTCGCGATCGAACCGCAGCCGAGGACGGCCACCTTGAATCTGGACATGTCCGACACTCCTTGTGTTGTGAAAAGGTTTGCAGCCGATACCATCTTATCGCGTTTCCACCGAACAGACTAGCTGCGATCTTGTCGTATATGATTGCGATTTTGCCATGACCGGATGCGCGGGCGCTTCGGAGGCCGCAAGAGCCGGCGCGGGTCGGGACGGGAAGCCGGAGCACTCCCGCCGCGACGACGGTCCTCCGCCGGCGACGGGAGCAAGACGCGGCGTCGAAAAGCGCAACGGCCGGGTCAGGATGTCCCCATCCTGCCCGACCGTCTTATCTTGCCGGATCGTTGCACTCACCATGCATAGGCTTCCGGGGCCGGACCGCCCGGACCCGGGAAGATGGCGTCGATCTCGCGCAGCACGTCCGGCGTCAGTTCCAGCTCGACGGCGCGCAGCGCGCTCTCGAGCTGTTCGACCGTCCGCGGACCGATGATCGGCGCGGTCATCGCGGGATGCGCAAGCGTCCAGGCCAGCGCCACGACCGCCTCGGATTCGCCGAGCTCGCGGCACAGCTTCGAGAACCGCTCGAGCTGCGGGCGCAGCCGTTCGATTTTTTCCGCAAGTTCCGCGGATCGCGAGCCCGGCTGCGGATGGAAATTGCCGGCGAGCACGCCGCCCTCGAGCGGGCTCCAGGCGATGACGCCGATGCCGTATTCCTGCGCCGCCGGCAGCACTTCAAGCTCCGGCAGCCGGCACAGCAGGCTGTATTTGTGCTGTTCCGACACGAGGCCGAGAAATCCCCGCTTCCGGGCTTCGTACTGCGCCTTCACGAGGTCGCGGGCCGCGAAGTTGCTCGCCCCGACGTAGCCGATCTTCCCCTGCGCGATCGCCGCCTCGAACGCGCCGTACAGCTCGTCCCAAGTCACGCTGCGGTCCACGTGGTGCATCTGGTACAGTTCGATGTGATCCGTCCGGAGCCGGCGCAGCGAATCCTCGAGATGCCGGCGAATTTTGTAGGCCGACAGGCCGTCCTCGTCGTTCGGATTGTCCTTCTCCCCCATGCTCTGGTAGACCTTCGTCGCCAGCACGACGCGTTCGCGCCGGCCGCCTCCCTGCGCGAACCACCTGCCGATGATCTCCTCGGTCCATCCACGCCTGACCGGACCGCCGTACGAATTCGAGGTGTCGAAGAAGTTGATGCCGGCGTCGAGCGCCGCATCCATGATGCGGAACGCTTCCTTCTCCTCCGTCTTCGGTCCGAAGTTCATCGTTCCCAGGCAGAGTCGGCTCACTTTCAGACCGGATTTGCCAAGCTTCGTGTATTTCAATCCGATCATCCTCCCTGCACACGGTTCGTCGCATGGTTTCGTCATGATCCGGAGCCCGGCCGTCCTCCGGGAGATCCTGTCCCGGGGCGGCGGCTCCGGCTGCCTTCGCGCATGAAAAATTTCTAACGCGAATCTCATAAACCGTCCCAAATCCGCCCCGCCCGCGCTCCCGCTTCTTCATGGCCGCGAAAGGACCGCCGGACGCCGTGGTATAGTAAAAACGGCGGCCGGTCGGCCGATTCGACAAGGAGGGACAAGCGTACGCATGCGACTGGGTGTCATCAGGAAAGTTCTCGCCGTCCTTCTGCTTGCGGCCGTCGGCAGCGGCGCCGCGGGCATCGCTGTCGAACGTTCCGCCTTCGCGGCGACAGAGGAATCGCGGAAGCTGATCGAGATCGGCAAGGAGTACATCGGCACTCCTTACCGGCTGGGCGGATTGATCAAGAACGGAGAACCGGTCGCCTTCGACTGCTCGCTGTTCGTTCAGCACGGTATGCCTTGCTCGGCGTGAAACTGCCGCGCACGTCGAAGGAGCAGGCGAAGGAGGGCGAACAGGTCGACCGGGGCAGCATCAGCCAGGGCGATCTGCTCTTCTTCCGCACGAGCGGCAAATCGATCGGCCACGTCGCGATCTATGTCGGGAACGGCAAAATGATCCACGCCTCGTCGAGCCGGGGCGTGACGATCTCGGACATGAACAGCTCCTACTGGAAGAAGCGCTTCGTTACGGCGCGGCGCGTGCTGTGACGAAGCGCTTCAGGCGCCGCCGAGCGGCAGCCATTCCAGTACCCGCTGGATGTGACGGTCCCAGTATCCCCACTCGTGATCGCCTTCGTCGTAGACGACGGTCAGCTCATAGTTCGTCTTCCGGCACGCTTCGGTGAAGTTCAGGTTGTCCTGATACAGAAAATCGCTGGTGCCGCAGCATTGATACAGCTTCGGCTTCGGGCCGTCGGAGCGGCCGGTCTGCTCCAGCAGCCAGAGCAGATCGTGCTCCGTGCCGGCGATGTCCAGATCCGGACCGAAGATTTGCTCGAACATCGCGCGGATGTCCGGATCCATGTCTTTCCTGTTCTTCAGATGGTACGCCATGTCCAGCGCACCGGACAGGCTCGCGGCCGCGGCGAACATCTCCGGGCGGCGGAGCGCCCACTTGAAGGCGCCGTATCCGCCCATCGAGAGGCCGGCGACGAAATTGTCCTCGCGCCGGTCGGACAGCGGGAAGAACGAACGCGCGAGCGACGGCAGTTCCTCGGTGAGGAACGTCCAGTATTTCCCGCCGTGGTGCATGTCGGTGTAGAAGCTGCGGTGCACCTGCGGCATGACGACGGCGATCCCGTACGGAGCGGCATAGCGCTCGATCGAGGTGCGGCGCAGCCAGATCGTGTCATCATCGCTCAGGCCGTGCAGCAGCCAGAGCGTCTTGTGGCGGCCGTCCGACGCCTCTCCCTTCATCCCGATCTGCCGCGTCGTCTTCTGCGGCAGGATGACCGTCATCGACGTGTTCAGGCCGAGCACCTCGGAAAAGAAATAACACCGAATGAGGGCCAACGCGTCATTCGCCTCCTGTCTCCGTTTCATGTATCCGGTGCCGCGAATGCCGGATCAACGTCCGAAAGCCTGCCCTTCACCTTTACATAGACGCCGGCCGGCGGCGATCCTGTCCCGGCGGCGCGCCCGTTCTCCGCGGGATGTTCCGGATTGCGCGCGCCGACGCGCGCTCGCCGTTCGACCGATGCGGATGGCCCGGCGTGAAGCGCAGCCTGAACGCGGTCCGGCTTCCTCCCTCGTCGCCCTGCTCGTCCAGGGCATCATTTCCATTATAGCGGAAAACGCGGGTTTACAACAGGACGAAAATAACGCACGCCCCGGCCATCGGGGCGTGCGGCTCTCACACCCGCGCCCTGCGGGCAAGCCTGCGGATGAACGTCCGTGCGACCCAACGTTCTTCGTCAGGGAGATGGAAATGCACGGGCGGCATGTCGTCCGCCGCATTTCCCGCGGCATCGAGCCAGCGGTCCGCTTCCTCCCCGCCGAGCAGCAGCGGCATGCGGGTGCGGTGCGATCCGTGCGCGCCGCGGCGATCGACCGTCACGATCGTGAACGCGCGAAGATGCCGGCCGCCGGCGCCCACGAACTCTTCGTACAATCCGGCCATGCCGAACACGCTTCCGTCCCGCGGCATGAGTCGCACGACGCTTAGCAGGCGGCCGGAAGTCGCGAGCGTCACCAGCGCCGTGCCCGGCACGATGCAGCGGCGCCGCCGGATCAGGCCGCCGAAGGAGGGCATCGCCGGCAGCCGGTGCAGATCGGCGTACACGGCGTCCCTCGCCCAGAACGGGAAAAGGCCCCAGCGGGCATCCGCCAGTTTCCGCTCGCGCCGCGGACCGACGATGATCGGGACCGGATCGGTCGGCTCGACCACCTCCCGGGGCACATAGTCCGCTTCGACCTTCACGACCCCGAACCGGTCGCGGATATCGTCCAGACTTCCGTTCAGTTCGAACGACTCGCGCACCTCCGGTTCCGCGGTGCGCCGAAGCCGTAAGCGCAGTGCCGGCATGCGGGTTCGCTCTCCCTTCCCTGGCAATTCGAACCTAGCATGCCCGGGACCGCGTCCTTTTATTTCCGGACACAAAAAACCCGCCCCGAACCGGACGGTCCAGGGCGGGCGTCGGGCGGCCGGATTACAGATCCCGGCTCGTCTCCCAGTCGATTTCCGTTCCGACTTCCACCGCGTATTCGAAATCTTCGATATCGAACACCTGCACGGGCACTTCCGCCTCGATGATCCGGTCCTGCAGCTCGAGCTGGTCGGTCAGGAGCGGCACCTGGTACTTGATGGCCGTCAGGATCTGCTCCGTTTCGATCGGATCGAAAAGCTCGCCGTACTGCGCGTTGTCGATCGCGTGCACGACGATGAACGAGACGTCTTCCTTCAGAAGCAGCGGAGGGCTTTCCCTCCACGGCATCTGCAGGGCGCGCTCGATCTTCTTCCGGTTGAGCGGCTCGGCGAAGAATTCGATCAGTTCGCCGATCTTCTGCTTGACGTGACGGTCGTCTTCGGGATCGTCCATGACGGGCTCGGGACCATCCTTCATGTCGTACAGCTCCATGATGGTCGAATAGGGAATGATATATTCAACCGGCCGCGAAGGGACCAGCAGCTGACCGTATGTCGCCACCATTACGGCCTCGATGACAAAGCGCCGACGCATGGATGAATCCTCCTTAACGTTGTCGATCACTGCCGGGTCGTCAGCAGAAGTGAAGGCATGCATTTCGCCCCTATTATACACGATTCGCTCGTTTGTACATAGGTCGATTCGTTGATCCGCCAGCGCCCGAAGCATTACAATGGTGCAGGGAGGTCGTTCATCTTGCAGACACTGGAAACCCACAGGGAACGCGTCATCATCATCGGCGCCGGACCGTGCGGTCTGGCCGCAGCCGTCGAGCTTCAGAAGATCGGGCTCGATCCGCTCGTCATCGAGAAGCAGAACATCGTCCACTCGATCTCGCGCTACCCGGTCTACATGGAATTCTTCAGCACGCCGGAAAATCTCGAGATCGACGGCATTCCGTTCACGACGGCCGGCGCGAAGCCGACGCGGCTCGAGGCGCTGAACTATTACCGCACGGTGGCGCTCCGCAGGAACGTGCGCATCCATACGTTCACGATCGTCGACCGGCTGACGCCGAAGCCCGGGGGCGGTTTCATGCTCGAAGCGCGCCGCCGCTCGGTCCGTCCGGTCCGCTACGAAGCCGACATCGTGATCGTGGCGACGGGCTATTTCGACCATCCGAACATGCTCGGCGTGCCCGGTGAGGATCTGCCGAAGGTGTCGCACTTCTTCGTCGAAGCCCACCCTTACACGAACACGGACGTCGTGATCGTCGGCGGCGCCAACTCCGCGGTCGACGCCGCGCTCGAGATCGAGCGGGTCGGCGCCCGCGTCACCGTCGTCCACCGTGGCGAAACGCTTTCGAAAGGCGTGAAGCCCTGGGTGCTGCCGGTCTTCATGTCCAAGGTCGAAAAAGGCGCAATCCGGCTCATGCTCCGCTCGCGGGTGAAGGCCATCGCCGAAGAGACGATCGACATCGAGACGCCGGACGGACCGGTCACGATGCGCAACGATTTCGTGCTCGCGTTGACCGGCTTCCACCCCGACCGGCGCTTCCTGACCGAAGCCGGGGTCGTGATCGAGCCCGAAGGCTGGCCCCGCTACGACGACGAGACGATGGAGACGAACGTGCCGGGCCTCTATCTTGCCGGCGTCGTCGCCTCCCGCAACGAGGCGAACGAAATCTTCATCGAGTCCGGCCGCTTCCACGGCCGCAAGATCGCCGCGCATCTGCTCGCCACGGGCCGCGTCGCGGGGACACCGCGCTGATTCCGGCCCGTCGGCGGCCGGCGGCGCATCCCTCGGGCGGCGTTCCCGGTTCCGCCTCTTTCTTGCGCTTCACCCGCCGGTACGCCGCCTCGCGCGCGCTTCGCGCCGGCTCGCTGCGCCCCTGCCGCGCCGCTTCCTGGCGGCTCGCCGTTCTTCGTGCGTTCCATCCCGCCTGCTTGCCGCGCCTCCATCGGGCCGCTTCTCCGCCGACTTCCGGTCCGTCGCCGGCGCGGCCTCAGCCGCCCCGCCTTTCCCCGCCGCGGGGTTCCGGCGATCGGCCGGAGTCGGTCAGGACGGTGTGGACGCGCTGCATCCGGATCACTTCGTTCGGCATCAGATCGGTCCGGAAATAGGCGTACAGATAGGCCGCCTCGAGAAATGACAGCCCCGGATAGACCGCGATCTGTCCGTTCGTGAACGGATTGTCGATCAGCACCTGCCATTCGCCGTCCCGATCGTCCGGAGGGATGCGGTTGAACACGTCCTTCTTGTAAGCGGCGATGTCCGTGAACTCGCTCCATATCCGCGACCAGGACGGGCTGATCCGCCCGGCGTCCGGCAGCGCGGCGCGGCCGCGGCCGATCAGCCGCTCGGCCTCCTCCTGAAGCGGCTCATCGTATTGCTTCAGGAACGCGCGGAAATCCTCCAGAAACACGCGCACCGCGGAGAATCCGCCGGCCCTCAGCTCTTCGCCGAACGCCGCCTCCTCTCCGGGTTCCAGCTCCCTGAACCGGGCGAACAGACCGTCCGCCTTCACGATCGGCATCCCTCACATCCTCCTTCGGCTTCGATCAAAACCCGCGCTTCAAACAAACGGCGCAGCCCCCCTTGCCGGAAGGCGCGCCGCATAGTCCCGGGTCCGCATTCGCCCGCGGGTTACAGGTACGGATTTTCGTGCTTCGCCTTCAGACGCTGCCAGCGACGTTCGACTTCCTCCTCGAACGCCTTCAGCGCCTCGGCGTATTCCGGACGCGTCAGGTGGCGCGTCTTGCCCATCCGCTTCAGCCAGTCGGTGACCGGTATCCGCTTGCCCTTCTCCTCGGGGTTGTACGTGATCGTCGTGATCCCGTGCTCGACCTCGTAGATCGGGAAGAAGCAGCAGTTGACCGCGTCTTCGAGGATCTGCTGGCCGTATTTTTCCTCCGAGAGCCAGTTCAGCGGGCACGTGATCAGGATCTTGCCGTACACCAACCCCTCGTTTTGCGCGTAGTATTGCGCCTTCGCCGCCTTGCGGATGAGATCCTGCGGCAGGCATTCCGCGCCGGTGAACACGTACGGAATGTTCGTGGCCGCCATGATCTGCGGCGTGTCCTTGTGGTGGAACAGCTTGCCGCCCTGGAACTTGCCGACGTTGGACGTCGACGTCCGGTGGCCGAGCGGCGTCGAATACGACAGCTGGGCGCCCGTGTTCATGTAGCCTTCGTTGTCGTACTCGATGATGATCATCTTGTGGTTGCGCAGCGCGGCGCCGATCGCCGGGCCCATGCCGATGTCCATGCCGCCGTCGCCCGTGACCATGACGAACGTGAAGTCGTCCTTCAGGCCGAGGTGGTCAAGTTCGCCGCGGCGCTTGCGCTCCCAGAACATTTCGACCACGCCGGACAGCGTCGCCGCGCCGTTCTGGAACAGGTTGTGGATGTACGTCGCCTTGTGGGACGAGTACGGATAACCCGTCGTGACGACCATCGCGCAGCCGGTCTGGAACAGCGCGACGATGTCGCCTTCGATGCCCTTGAAGAACAGCTCAAGCCCGGAGAAGATGCCGCAGCCCGGGCAGGCGCCGTGTCCCGGCGCGAGCCGTTTCGGCTTCTTCGTGAGGTTCCGGAGCGGCGGAACCTTCACCTTCAGTTTGCCCGTTTCCTCGTCCTTTTCCACCGTGATGAGGCCGGTCTTCACTTCCTCGTACTTGAGCGGTTCGATCACCCGCTTCGGCGCCTTGTCCGGATCGCCGGGCGTCAGGCCGTAATAGTCGAACGGCTTCTCGACGTATCCCTTCTCCGCCGCTTCGATCGCGAGCTGGAAGAAGTGATGGCCGTCTTCCGCGTAGAAATCCTTGCCGCCGAGGCCGTAAATGCGGCTGATCACCTTCGTCGTCGTGTTGCCGTGCGTGAACAGCGCCGCCTTGACCTCAAGCGTCATGTTGCCGCCGTAGGCGCCGTACGAATCGGCGCGGTCGCCGACCGTGACCGCCTTCACGTTTTTGAGCGCTTCGGCGATCTCGCGCTGCGGGAACGGGCGGATGACGTTCGGCGAGATCGCGCCCGCCTTGATCCCCTTCGCCCGGAGCTGGTCCACGACGTCCTTGATGATCTCCGCCGCCGAGTTCAGCAGGAACACCGCGACTTCCGCGTCCTCCATCCGGTACAGATCGAGCATCGGATAGTCGCGTCCGGTCAGCACGGCGTATTCCCTGCGGATCTCGTCGTACACCTTCGCCGCGCGGTACATCGCTTCGGATTGCTGATAGCGGTTGTTGATGAAATCCGGTTCGTTCATGTACGGGCCGACCGTGATCGGATTGTTCCGGTCGAGCACGTGCGGGAAGCCTTCCGGCGGCTTCTCGCCGATGAACTTCAGCACGTCTTCCCGGTGCGCGAACGTCTGCACGCGCCGCTTCTGGTGCGACGTGAAGTAGCCGTCCGACGCGACGATGACGGGCAGCCGGACATCGGGATGCTCGGCGAGCTTGATCGCCATGATGTTCATGTCATAGACGGCCTGCGGATCACGCGCAAGCAGGATCGGCCAGCCGGTGTTGAGCGCGAAATAGAGGTCGGAATGGTCGCCGTGGATGTTGAGCGGCCCCGACACCGAACGGCAGACGAGGTTCAACACCATCGGGAAGCGCGTGCCGGACTGCACCGGCAGCTGCTCCAGCATGTACAGGAAGCCGTTCGCGCTCGTGACGTTGAACACGCGGCCGCCGGCGACGGACGCGCCGTAGCAGATGCCGGCCGAGCCGTGCTCGCCGTCCGCCGGAATCAGCTTGATGTCATGCTGGCCGTTCGCCTTCATGAGGTCGAGAAACTGCGCGACCTCCGTGGACGGCGAAATCGGGAAATAGCCCATGATGTGATAGTTGATCTGGTGCGCGGCGTAGGCCGCCATCTCGTTGCCGGATTCATAGACCATGCGCTGCTCGACCGTGCCGGCCGGGCGCTCCTTGCTGATCTCGATCGCCATGCTCATTCACCTCGCCGTAAGAATGTCGCCGGACGCCTCAATTCGCGAGCGCGAAACGGTGCGGCACGCGGTGCGCTTCGCCGTAGCCGTCCGTCTCCCGCTCGGCCGTGAGCGCCTCGGTCGGGCAGGCGACGACGCATTTCAGGCAGCCCTTGCAGTACTGGTAATCGATGCCCAGCAGGAACATCTGCGGGCGGCCCTTCTTGTCGGGCCTCTCCTCCCAGACGAAGCAGAAGTCCGGGCAGGCCGTGTCGCAGGCAGCGCAGTGGATGCATTTTTCCTCGTGGAAATGCGGCATCATGCCCTGGCGCGAAATGCTGAGATCCTTCAGGATGCTGTTGCCCGGATTCGTGATCGTGCCGCCGATCGGCTGCGTCTCGTACCCGAGGACCGGAATGTCCCAGCGGGTCGGCTTCGGCATTTCGGCACCCTCGGGAAGCTTGAACGTCTGGAATTTCACTTCGTTGTAGCCGCGCTCGAACGTGCGGATGGCCGGTTCGACGGCGTGCGGATATTTCTTTTCGAGCGATTTGCGGATGACGCCTTTCATGAATTCGGGATCGAGGAAATCGCACAGCCGGAACAGGCCGCCCAGCATCGCCATGTTGACGCGGTTGTTCTCCTCGAGCGCGATGCCCGTCGCGTCGACGACCGCAATCGTGCCCCCGAGCAGCTTCAGCTTCTCCTTGAGCTGTTCGGGCGTCTTGGCCGAGTTGACGAGCACGATGCTGTCCTCGTAGATGCCGCTGATGACGTTGACGGTCTTGTACAGATTTTCGTGGAAAATGCCGACGATGTGCGGCCGCTCGACCGGAGTCGTGTCACGGATGTGGACGTCCGGCGCGCAGAAACGGATGTGCGCCTTGACGGGCGATCCCTTTTTCTCCGAGCCGTAGGATGAGAAGCTGACGCCGTTGAATCCGCTTCCGACGACACCTGCCTCCGCCAGCATCTTGCCGGCGAGATTGGCGCCGAGCCCGCCGATGGACTCGAGTCGAATCTCAAAGAAACCAAACTCGTTCGTCTTCGGCAATACAGGCATGTCCCCACTTCCTTCTCGATTCGATTAGTCTTCCGTTCCCCTTCTCCAGTCGAAGCCGCCAATGTTGCAGCTTTTTGTTATTAGTATAACAGCATATGCGAAACTCTGAAAGAGGCACCGGAGAATTGGTTGAAATCCGAATCGTCAGGGCTCGTAGATCATCTTCCTCGTCATGCCGCCGTCGACGATCAGATTGACGCCGGTGACGAAATCGTTGGCCGGATCGGTCAGATAGAAGCAAGCCCTCACGATGTCATCGGGCCTTCCGACGCGGCCGGCCGGGTGCTGCCTGTGGTCGATTTCGCGCAGCGCGCCGTAATCGCCCGTCTCGATCCAGCCCGGGCTGATGCAGTTGACGCGGATGCCGTCCGGGGCGAAGGACGCCGCGAGCGCGTGCGTCAGCGAGACGATGCCTCCCTTGGAGGCGGCGTAGGCTTCCGTGTGCGGCTCGGACATGAAGGCGCGCGTCGACGCGATGTTGACGATCGAGCCGCCGCGACCGGCGAGCCGCATGCGCCGGGCGGCTTCCCTGGCGCACAGGAAGGTCGCGCGGAGATTGACGTTCAGCACGCTGTCCCATTCCTGCCAGGTGAGTTCGTACGGGCTTTTCGTGATGCCGAAGCCGGCGTTGTTGATCAGGATGTCGACGGTCATGGACTGTTTATCCAATGAGTGAAACAGCTCTTCGATCTGTTGTGGTACAGCCAGGTCGGCCGGGATGAACACGACCTCTTCCGTCCCCGCCTCCCGGCGGATCCGGTCGGCGATTTCCCCGCCCCGCCCGAGATCGATATCCGTCATGACGACGGGATGCCCCGCCTTCGCGTATGCCTCCGCGAGGCGGCTGCCGATGCCGCCGGCCGCGCCGGTGATCAGAACCCGTCCCTTTGCCGGTTCATTCATGTCCCGATTCCTCCTCCAGTCTGGCAAGCCTTTCGCTCAATGCCGCCTTCCAGTCGGCCGACAGTCCGTCCGCGTCGAGCAGCCTTCGCAAGGCGTCGCGGTCGCGCCTCCGGAACGCGTCGATCTCCGCCGCCTCCGCGACGGTCGGGTTGCGGTTCCGCTTTTCGATCCGCTCGATCCGGTCGCCGGTCCGGACCTCCCCTTCCTCCAGGACGCGGAAATACCAGCCGGTATATCCCGACTTCAGCACCTCGTCCGGCAGCTTCGGCCGGTTGTGCCGCATGCCGAGCTTGTAGCAGGGCATCCGCGGCTGCGTCACCTGGAAGACCGCCGTCCCGATGCGGAAGATGTCGCCGATGTGGACGTCGGTTTCGACGAATCCGGCGATCGAGAAATTTTCGCCGAACGCGCCGTACTCGCACGGTTTGCCCCACCGGCTTTCCCAGTACCCGCCGTGGTCGTGGCTGTAGACGCAGACGGCCTTGTCGGGGCCGCCGTGGTGCACCCTGTCGCCCTGGCCGTCGCCGGGAAGCCCGCCGCGCAGCGCCCGCACGGGCCCCTGCACCGGCAGCTTCAAGACGCCGCTCTTGACCGTCTTCGATCCGTACCGCCATTCGGTCGGCATGCCGACGTTGACCGACAGCAGCACGCCTTCGCCGCAAGATGCGTTGCTCACGCGCTCACCCTTTTCCGTCGCATGGTATGGCATGGGATTTGATGCCATTATAACGGCGCGCCCGGGCTCGGACAATGCGAAAAAATAAAAAAAAGCGGCCGTTACGGGCCGAAGGACGCTCGCCGCCGCGCTCCAGCGGTACGGCGTACCGTTCACGACGGGTTTCGGAGGCGCGGCGGGGTTGAGCGGCCTGCCGTCGCAGATCAGACATGGAAAAAAATCGACAACGGCATGCAATGCACCGCTGTCGAATCGCGGGTATTCCTGCCTGCTTCTGCGCTTGCCCGGGAAATGCGCTCAATCGTTCACGTTCATGACCCCGAGCGGACCGTCTTCGCGCACGATGTCTCCGAGTTCGTAGACGGATATCGGAACATAAGGAAAACCGTACACGTAGGGCGTGATCGCGTACAGCTGCCAGTAGAGCACGAGCGTCCGGTCGGCAATGTAAAAGTCCGTGTCGGGTGTTACGGTCACCTCTGCGCCTTCGAACACGGGAATGTCCCGGCGGCGGATCTGCTCCCGCACGATGTTCGTCAGCCGCTCCTCGTACCGGCTGCCGGGCTTGAACAGATCGGCGAGCGTATAGACGCGTCCCGTCGCGGTGTCGAACGTGCGGGACGTCTGCAGCGTCAGACCGTGCGCGCCGCCGGTGTACGCGTAATTGTACAGCGAGATGCTGAAGACGCCCCGCTCGTTCGTCTTCGTTTCGAACCAGCCGAGCATTTCGGCGCGCGGGTCGTCCAGCGGTCCCTGCTGCGCCTCCAGTGAACGCTCCGCCTCCTGCAGCGACTGGCGGATGCGGGTCTGCGCCTCCGGATTCGCGAGGCCGCTGACAAAGGGCGACCAGATTTCGACCTTCGGCCGCGTGAGGCGGACGGCCTGCACGATGACGGGCAATCGGAACGCCATGGGTCGCGGACACCTGCCTTGTGTCGGATTGGTACATTCCTATGCGCGATCCCGCCGCGTCATATCCGATTGCCGCGTTTACCGGCCGCGATTACAGCATCGCCCGCTCGCGCCCGGTCAGGCGCCGTCCGGAGACGTCGAAGGCGACGCGTCCCTCCTTCAGGCCGACGATGCGGTCGGCGTATTTCTCCGCCCACTCGAGGTTGGACAGCACCGCGACGACCGCGATGCCGCGGCCGCACATCGCCTTCAGGTCCGCGAGAATCTTCTCCGCGGTGTGCGGATCGAGCCCGGTCACCGGCTCGTCCAGGAGCAGCGCGCGCGCGCCGTGCACGATCGCCATCGTGATCGCGACGCGCTGGCGCTCGCCGCCGCTGAGCGTGGACACCTTCGCATGCGCCTTGTCGAGCAGGCCGACCTGCTCGAGCACGTCCATGACGCCCATGTAGTCGTCGCTGCGGACCGAGCCGATCAGCCTGCGCCAGAGCGGCGTCTGGTACCGGGTGCCGATCAGCGCGTTTTTGAGCGCGGTGCGGTTCGGGTTGAGTTCCGGCTTCTCCGAGAGGTACGCGATCTCCCGCCGCACGCGCATTTTCATTCTCCAGCCGCCCTTGAACACGTCCTCGCCGTCAAGCAGCAGCTGTCCGCTCGTCCATTTTTCCCGCAGGGCCAGACATTTCAGCAGCATCGACTTGCCGCTTCCGCTCGCTCCGGCCACGACGGTGAACTTGCCGCCTTCCACAAGAAAATCGACGTCCGAGAGCACCGTCCTGCCGTCCACAAGCCGCTTGGTCAGTTTCTTCGCTTCGATCATGTCGCCCCTCCACGTCCCGTTATGTCCCAAAAAATTAGTCTACGGGAATCCGGATGGACTTTCCACGCGAACAAATGTTTGCTATACTGGATACAAGAACATTTGTTCCCGTATCCTGCGGGTTGCTTGCGGAGGTGCCCGGACATGAGAAGCTGCGAGCATTACCGGTTTATCGAACGCCATCGCCCCTGGCGCGATCTGACGTTCAAGTTCTATTCGGACGGCGCCCTGACCATCATCGACAACCAGACGGGCACCGTCCTCACCCCGAAGGATTTGAAGGGCGACAGCCTGGATTTCTACGTCAGGAAGCGCATCGCCTTCATCAAGAATGATCTGGCGCGCAAGCGGGAACGTTACGCCTGACGTCCGGCGGCCGCGGGCTCCGTCCGATTGACCGGAGGCTTCCGATCCGCTAGCATGGATGTGACGGCCGCATGACCGGAACGGAGTGCGGCAGGCCGGCTTGTACGGGAGGAAGCATGAAGCAGACGATCCTGTTCGATCTTGACGATACGCTCATCCACTGCAACCGCTATTTCTTCATGGTCATCGACCAGTTCGCCTCATGGATGGCGGACCGCTTCCGGCGGGAAGGGCTCGATCCCGACGAGGTGCGCCGCGTGCAGGCCGAGATCGACATCGCCGGCGTGCAGGTCGTCGGCTTCGACAGCGAGCATTTCCCCCGCTCGTTCGTCGAGACGTACCGGCATTTCGCCGCGCGGTTCGGGGTGGCTCCCTCGCGGGACGAGGAGGAGACGGTATGGCGGCTCGGCCGGAGCGTCTACGAGCTCGAGGCGGAGCCCTATCCGCACATGGAGGAGACGCTCGTGCGGCTCAAGGAGGAAGGCCACGAGCTTCACCTGTACACGGGCGGCGATCCGGAGATCCAGCGCCGGAAGATCGACCGGTTCGGGCTCCGGCGCTTCTTCGGCTCGCGGATCCACATCCGGCGGCACAAGAACGTGGAGGCGCTCGAGGAGATTGCCGCCTCGTGCGGCTTCGACCGCAGCCGCACCTGGATGATCGGCAATTCGCTCCGCACCGACGTCATTCCGGCGCTGAAGGCCGGTCTCCATGCGATCCACGTGCAGGCGGAGCGGGAATGGCAATACAACATCGCCCGGATCGACGTGGAGCCGAAGGGCGCCTTCATCCGGCTCAAGCGGCTGAAGGACGTGCCCGACGCCATCGCCGGCTACGTCCGCTCGCACATGCTCCGCTGAAGCATGAGGGCCCGACGCATCGTCAGACGATGCGCCGGGCCCGTGTCTTTCCGCTATTCGTATTCGACCGCCAGTTCCCCTGTGGCGGGATCGGCTAGCCGGAGACGGCCTTTCCGCTTCGAGCCGTCCGGCGCGGACAGGACGATCGGCCTCGTCCGGCCGGATTTCGCCAGAGACGCCGCCATCGCGGCGGTGATAGGCCGGCCGCAGGATTCCTTCCAGATGACGAACCGGCAGCCTTCGCGGTAGCGCGTGCAGCCGTAACCGCGCCTGCCCTCGATGATCATGCCGCCGCAGCCCGGACGCGGGCAGGGCGCGATCGCGGCCGGCTCCGGCGGCCGGCCTGCCCCGGCGCGGGCGGCGGCATCGGCACCGCTCCCCGCACCCGCGTTCGAAGGGCCGTCCGGTTCTTCGGACGCGGCTGCCGCATGGCCGGCGTTCCGGCCGGCCGCCGCGGCTCCGGTCACGGACGCCCGCCGCATCCTTCCCTTTCCCGACGCGCGCGCGCCCCGCCCCGCTTCGGCAAACGTCCCCGGCGGCAGCGGCGGTTGCATGCGCACAAGTTCGACGATCTTCGCCGCGAACTGGCGCACCTGTTCCATGAACGGCTCTTCGGACGCCTCGCCGCGCGAAATCTGGTTCAGCCTGCGCTCCCATTGCCCCGTCATTTCGGGCGACGTGAGCAGTTCGACGCCCGCGCCGCGGATCAGCTCAACCGCGGCGATGCCCTTCGGCGTGATCCGGATGGTCCTTCCCCTCGCCACGGCATATCCGACCTGTTTCAGCCGCTCGATCGTCGCGGCGCGGGTCGCGGGCGTGCCGAGCCCGCACTCCTTCATCGCTTCGCGCAGTTCCTCGTCCTCGATCAGCCGGCCGGCCGTCTCCATCGCCTTCAGCAGCGTGCCTTCGGTATACGGCCTGGGCGGCTTCGTCGTCTTCTCCGCGACATCGACGCCTTCGCAGCGCACCGGAGCTTCGGGATCGAGCGCGAACCCGCCTTCGGCCAGCATCTCCTCCACTTCCTCGCCTTCCGTGTCGTCCGCTCCGGATTTGCCGCGTCCCGTCTTCCCGCCTCCGGCGCCTTCGTCCGCCTCGAGCACCGCCTTCCATCCGGTCTCCAGCAGTTCCCTGACCGTCGTCCGGAATCGCTCGTCCGACACTTCCGTCACGATTTCGTGCACCCGGTAGACGGCCGGCGGATAATAGTGGGCGAGGAAGCGGCGGACGATCAGATCGTACAGCCGGCGCTCGTCGGGCGTAAGGCCGCCCGGCTTTTTCGGCGTCGGCAGGATCGCGTGATGGTCCTCCACCTTCGCGGGATTGCAGACCGCCCGGTTGCCGCGGTGGACGAGCCGCGCATCGCCCCCCGCCGCGAGGTCCGCGTACGGCTCGAGTTCCCGCAGCATGGCGAGCGCCCGGTGCATGTACGGGATGCTTTCCTCCGTCACGTAATTGGAGCTTGTGCGCGGGTAGGTGATGACCTGGTGCCGTTCGTAGAGCGACTGGGCGAGGTCGAGCGTTTTTTTGGCGGAAAATCCGTACCGCGCGTTCGCCTCCCGCTGCAGCAGCGTGAGATCGTAGAGTCGGTACGGATACTCCTTTTTCTCGTTCACGTCGTATTCGGCGATGCGTCCCGCGTGGCCGGCGCATGTTGCGGCGATCGCCTCCGCCTCGCCCCGGTCCTTCAGCCTCCCGCCGATCCGGATGCCGCGGTAGGCCGTCTCCCCCGCCAGGAACCTGCCGTGCACCGTGTAGTACGTTTCGGGCCGGAACGCCTCGATCTCCTTGTGCCGCTCGTACAGCAGCGCGAGCACGGGCGTCTGCACGCGTCCGGCGGAGAGCAGCGTGCCGTGGCGGATCGTGAACGCCCGCGAAGCGTTCATGCCGATCAGCCAGTCCGCCTGGCTGCGCGCCCGCGCCGCCCGCGTAAGCGCGTCGAATTCGCCGTCGCTTCTCAGCTCCGCGAATCCGCGCCGGATCGTCTCCGGCGTCAGGTCGGAGATCCAGAGGCGGTCGACGGGATGGTCAAGCCCCAGGTATTCCTTGATCAGGTGGAAGATCAGCTGCCCTTCCCGCCCCGCGTCGCAGGCGTTCACGATGCGGTCGCACCGTTTCGCGAGCTCCGCGATGATCCGGAGCTGCCCCTTCGTCTTCGGGTTGGGCTGCAATTTGAAGACGGCGGGCAGGATCGGCAGATCTTCGTCCCGCCACTTCCGGTATTTCTCGTCATAGTATTCGGGCTCGGCCAGGCCGACCAGGTGGCCGATCGCCCAGGTGATGATGTACTGCCGCCCTTCCAGGTAACCTTGCCGGCGTTCGGCGCCCGGTTCGATGACGCGGGCGATCGTCCGGCCCATGTCCGGTTTCTCCGCGATGACGAGCGTCTTCACCCGTTGGTTGCCGCTCCTTCCGCATCTTGCGACAGATATTGTTCCATGCTGTTGAACAGGGCGTTCACGCCGCGATGCCAGAGCGGATCCTCGGCGTATTCCCGGTTGATCCATTCGACGGGATCGACTTCCGGCGGCCGGTCCCGGCTGAGCCGGATGATCGTGCGGGACGCGATCTCCGCCGAATGGGCCGTCGTCGTGTTGAAATCCTGCCAGCTGTGGTACACGTTGAACGGATTGTTCGCGATGGTCTCGGCCTGCGGATGGTCTTCGGGCACGAATCCCTGCTCCTGGCCGGTGATCGCGAACAGGAGCAGCGGATGGATGTCGTAGGCCCGGGCCGCATCCATGATGGCCGAGAAATACGGTTCATGCCGCAGCAAGGATTTGCGCGAGGCAAGGTACGCTTTGAGCTTCTCGACGTCGACCGGCCGCCAGCGGAGCCGGGCGGGCAGCTCGTTGCCCTCGGCCAGGCTGGTGTCGGGCGCCGGCGCATCGCCGCCCGACACCTGACCGGACACGGGCGGAGGTGCTTCCGGAACCGTCTCTCCGTCCTGGTTCACGGCGGCGAGTCCGTAAGCCGTCATGCCGACGGCCAGCAGTCCGGCCAGCGCCGCGTACAGGAACCGGAAGCGGCGGTGCTCCGGCCGGTCCGGCTGACCCGGCCCGTCCGACCGATCCGGCCGGACCGGGAAGGGGACGACGACGCCGGAAGCCTGCCCGCCGGCCGGCGCGGCCGGCGTCGGACCGATGCCGGCGGCAACGCCCGCAGCGCTGCCGGCGCGCGCGGAAGCGGCCTCCCGCAGGCCGTTCCAGGCTTGCGCGCCGTCGCCGGCCGCAGCGGCGAAGATCGACGCCAGGAGCTGCTCGTCGAGCTCCGCGCCGAGCCGCGCGGACGCCCAGTCCCGGATCGCGCGCAGCCTGCCGGGGTCCCGCCAGTCCAGGCGCAACATCTCCCCGATCACATCCGACGCCGCGACCGGCCGCCGTTCCTCCAGCACGACGCAGCGGATCAGCGCGTTCGTCAGCCCTCGTCTGAGCGAATCCTCGAACGCGGGCAGCTGCCGCTCGATGGCGCGCCGCACGGCGTCCGCGACGATCTCCGCGCGCCTCTCGCCGGGCAGCGAAGCGTATTTCTTCCGCACGTAGTTCCGGATTCTCCCGACATCCCCGGGCGTCAGGAGAAGCACGTCTCCGCCGGACACAGGCACCGCTCCCTTGCCGATCTACCGGAATCTGGATGCGCGTGTTTCCTCTGCTATCGATTCTACCATATTTCTGCCTGCGGCGGATCAGGAGAATGCGAGACGGCTGCGGGCAAAAAAAACGGCCGGCCGGGATTTCCGGATCCCGACCGGCGACTTGCACCCGATTGACTGCGCCCGCATTTGCCCGGAACCGGACCGTTCGATCGACGGCCGTCCTTACGGCAGCATCGTCGAGCCCATCAGATAGCGGTCCACCTCGCGCGCGCACTCGCGGCCCTCGTTGATCGCCCATACGACGAGGCTGGCGCCGCGGCGCATGTCGCCGGCGGCGAACACCTTCTCGACGTTCGTGCGGTATTTGCCGTATTCCGCCTTCACGTTCGAACGGCGGTCCGTCTCCAGCCCGAGCTCCTCGATCAGCGTCCGCTCCGGTCCTTCGAAGCCGACCGCGATCAGCACGAGATCGGCCTTCCACACCCGCTCGGTGCCGGGTATCTCCTTGTAGATTTTGCGCCCCGTCTCGTCGACGATCCGCTCGATGCCCACCGTGTGCAGTTCCTTTACACGGCCGTTCCCGTCGCCGACGAATTTCTTCGTCAGCACCGCGAACACCCGCGGATCCTTGCCGAACAGCGCCTTTGCTTCCTCGTGGGCGTAATCGAGCGTGTAGACGTTCGGGAACTGCGGCCAGGGATTCCGGACCGGATCGCGCGCGGGCGGAGCCATCGCCCGGGTGCCGAACTGCGTGACCGAGCGGCAGCCGTGGCGCAGCGCCGTCGCGACGCAGTCCGAACCGGTGTCGCCGCCGCCGATGACGATGACGTTCTTGTCCTTCGCGTCGATGTACTTGCCGTCCCGGAGGCCGCTGTCCAGATAGCTCTTGATCGTCGCGTTCAGGAAATCCATCGCCATGTGGATGCCCTTCAGGTGACGGCCCTCGATGTCAAGGTCGCGCGCCTTCGTCGCGCCGCAGCAGAGGACGACCGCGTCGTATTCCTCGACGAGCTTCCTCGCCGGGATGTCGCGCCCGATCTCCGTGTTCGTGACGAATTCGACGCCTTCCTCCCGGAGCAGGTTGACGCGCCGCTCGACGATCGACTTGTCGAGCTTCATCGTCGGGATGCCGTAGGTGAGCAGCCCGCCGATCCGGTCGGCCCGCTCGAACACCGTCACCCAATGGCCGGCCTTGTTCAGCTGCGCCGCCGCGGCGAGTCCGGCCGGACCCGAGCCGACGACCGCGACGCGCTTGCCCGTCCGCTTTTTCGGCGGCTGCGGCACGATCCAGCCTTCCTCGAATCCGCGGTCGGCGATCGCCTGTTCGATCGTCTTGATCGCGACCGGCTCGCCGATCAGCCCGACCGTGCAGGAGCCTTCGCACGGCGCCGGGCACACCCTGCCCGTAAATTCGGGAAAATTGTTCGTCTTGTGCAGCCGGTCGAGCGCCTCGCGCCACAACCCGCGGTAGACGAGGTGGTTCCACTCCGGGATGAGGTTGTGGAGCGGGCAGCCGGACACCCCGCCGCCGAGCTCGATGCCGGAGTGGCAGTACGGCGTGCCGCAGTCCATGCAGCGCGCCCCCTGGATCCGGAGCTGCTCCTCCTCCATCCGCAGATGAAATTCCTGCCAGTCGCGCACCCGTTCGAGCGGATCGCGATCCCGGGGAATTTGGCGTTTGTATTCCATGAATCCGGTCGGCGTGGACATCGGCATTCCCCTTTCCCCTCGGACCCGCCTTCGGCCGGATCCGGCCGAACGCGGCATGTCCGCGTTATGCGCCGTATGTCGATGATCCTAATCGTACCATCCCGCGGCGCCGATCATAATGGACGATCCGTACAACGATTTGCACTTCATGACGAAGTCCGGGGAGCAGCCGAATGCCGATCGTCCGGGTCCGGGGAACAGCCGGGTGCCGATCCGGCCGAACGCGCGAAAGGCGCGGCTTCAACCGCGGTTCCGACGGCGGACGTAGGTGTTGAACGCGAACGGCCAGGCGTGGCGTTCATCCGCCGGATGGCGCTCGCTCGCGACCAGCATCCATTCTTCGGGATCCCATTTCGGGAAATAGGCGTCGCCCTCGACTTCCGCCTCCACTTCCGTCAGCAGCATCCGGTCGGCATGCGGGAGAAAGAGCCGGTATACTTCCGCCCCGCCCGCCACCATGAGCTCGTCGCCGCCGTAGCGCTCCAGTGCCTCCTCGACCGAATGGACGACCTCGCAGCCGTCCGGCCGGTAATCGGTCCGGCGCGTCAGCACGACGTTCCGGCGGTTCTTCAGCGGACCGCCCGGCAGCGACTCGAACGTCCGGCGGCCCATCAGCACGGTGCGGCCGACCGTCGACCGCATGAAAAACTTCATGTCGTCCGGCAGCCTCCACGGCAGCCCGTTGTTCCGTCCGATGACGCGGTTGCGCGCCATCGCGGCGATCAGCGTGATCGTCATGTCCGCCTCCTGTGCCGAAATCCGTGCAATCCCGCACCCTCCGCAACCTACACGGCGACCGGCGCCTTGATCGCGGGATGCGGATCATAGCCTTCCACGGCGATGTCGTCCATCTCGTAATCGAAGACCGATTTCACGTCCGGATTGAGCCGGAGCCTCGGCAGCGGCCGCATCTCGCGGGAAAGCTGCGTCTTCACCTGCTCGATGTGGTTCAGATAGATGTGCGCGTCGCCGATCGTATGGATGAACTCGCCCACCCCGAGCCCGCATTCCTTCGCGATCATGTGCGTCAGAAGCGCGTAGCTCGCGATGTTGAACGGCACGCCGAGGAACAGGTCGCCGCTGCGCTGGTAAAGCTGGCAAGACAGCCGGCCTTCCCCCACCCAGAACTGGAACAGCACGTGGCACGGCGGAAGCGCCGCGCGCTCCGGCACCGCGTCCTCCGGCGACCAGGCCGTCACGATGAGCCGGCGCGAATCGGGATTGCGCTTGATCTCCTCGATGACGTTCCGAAGCTGGTCGATCGTCTCGCCCCGCGACGTCTGCCACCGCCGCCACTGCTTCCCGTACACGTTCCCGAGATCGCCGTATTTCGCGGCGAACGCGTCATCCTCGAGGATGCGCCGCTTGAAGATCGCTTCCTGTTCCTCGTACAGCTTCGCGAATTCCGGGTCCCGCTGCGCGCGCAGCCCGAAATTCGTCATGTCCGGGCCGTCGTACTCCGGGCTCTCGACCCATCGCTTGAACGCCCACTCGTTCCAGATGTTGTTGTTGTGCTGCAGCAGATAGCGGATGTTCGTGTCGCCGCGGATGAACCAGAGCAGCTCGTTCACCACCAGCCGGAACGCCACCCGCTTCGTCGTCAGCAGCGGAAATCCCTCGTTCAGGTCGAAACGCATCTGGGCGCCGAACACGGACAGCGTGCCCGTCCCCGTCCGGTCGTCCTTGCGCACGCCGTTCTCCAGCACGTGCCGGAGCAGATCCAGATACGCCTGTTCGCTTTTGCTCATCGTTCGCCCTCCGACTTCATCGGTCGTCACTTCCATTGTATCATGTTTCGGACGGGGCGGGTGAACATGCCGCGAAGCGACCGCCTCTCTCCGCCTTCTCTTTCAAAAATGAAAAAAAAAGAGGGACGACCGTCGTTCGTCCCTCCTTGATGCCGCGGATGTCCCGTCCTTCAGCGCACGATCGCGTGGATCGGATGGCCGAGCGCCACCTCGGCCGCCTCCATCGCCATCTCGCCGAGCGTCGGATGCGCGTGGATCGTGAGCGCGACGTCCTCCAGCGTCGCGCCCATCTCGATCGCGAGGCCCATCTCGGCGATCAGGTTTGACGCTTCATGGCCCGCGATCTGCGCGCCGAGCAGGAGGCCCGTCTCCGCGTCGGCGACGAGCTTCACGAAGCCTTCCGTGTCGCCGAGCGAGACTGCCCGCCCGTTCGCGCCGTAGGAGAAGCGGCCGACTTTCGTCTTGTACCCCTGCGCCTGCGCTTCGGCCTCGGTCAGGCCGACGCTTGCGCATTCCGGATCGGAGAAGCAGACCGCCGGGATGCAGCGGTAGTCCACCTTGCTCTTGAGCCCCGCGATCGCCTCGGCCGCGACCTTCGCCTCGTAGGTCGCCTTGTGCGCAAGCGCGGGTCCCGGCACGATGTCGCCGATCGCGTAGATGTGCGGAATGCTGGTGCGGCACTGATCGTCGACTTCGACGAGGCCGCGTTCCGTCAGCTTCACGCCGATCAGGTCGAGGCCGAGCTCGCCGTCGGTGTTCGGCCGGCGTCCGACCGTGACGAGCAGGTAGTCGGCCGTCACCCGTCTCTCCTCGCCGCCCGCCGTGAAGGTCACCGTCACATCCCGGTCGGTCTGTTCGGCCGACTGCGCCAGCGCCCCGGTGTAGACGTCGACGTTCGCCGCCGCGAGCTTCTTCGCCACGAGGCGCGACAGCTCGGGATCGAAGCCGGGCAGGATCGTGTCCGCGCCTTCGATGACCGTCACCTTCGTGCCGAACTTCGCGTACATCTGGCCGAGCTCGATGCCGATGTAGCCGCCGCCGATGACGACCAGGCTCTTCGGAAGCTCCTCAAGGGACAGCGCCTCGGTCGACGACAGGATGCGGCCGCCGAACGGGAACGCCTTCAGCTCGATCGGACGGGAGCCGGTCGCGATGATGCAATGGTTGAACCGGTAACGAAGCATCTCCTGATCGTTGAACACGCGCGCCTCGTGTTCGTTGATGAACATCGCCTCGCCCTGGAAAAACTGCACCTTGTTGGCTTTGAGCAGCGCGCCGACGCCGCCGGACATCTTCGCCACGACGGCGTTCTTGTGCTCCTGCACCTTCGCCCAGTCGACCGTCGGCTCGGAGGCGATGATGCCGAACTTCGAGGCGTGCTTGACCGCTTCATACCGGTGCGCGGCCGCGATCAGCGCCTTCGACGGAATGCAGCCGACGTTCAGACAGACGCCGCCGACGTACTGCCGGTCGACGCACAGCACGGAGAAGCCGAGCTGCGAGGCGCGGATGGCGGCCGCGTAGCCGCCGGGCCCGGCGCCGATGACGAGCACGTCGATATCGATGGATGCGTCGCCCACGACCATCGGTCACACCTCCATGACGAGCAGTTCCGGATCGCCGAGAAGCTGCTTGATGTAGTTCAGGAATTGCTGCGCCGTCGCGCCGTCGATCATCCGGTGATCGAAGCTGAGCGAAAGCGCGAGCACCGGCGCGGCGACGATCTGTCCGTCCCGGACGACCGGTTTCTCCGTGATCCGGCCCGTGCCGAGGATCGCGACTTCCGGATAATTGATGACCGGCGTGAAGAACATGCCGCCCGCCGAACCGATGTTCGTGATCGTGAACGTGCTGCCGCGCAGCTCGTGCGGCGCGAGCTTGCCTTCGCGGCCGCGCTCCGCCAAATCGCGGATCTCGCGCGCGATCATCCAGACGCTCTTCCGGTCGGCGTCCCGGACGACCGGCACGATCAGGCCGTTCTCCGTGTCCGTCGCGATGCCGATGTGGTAGTATCGCTTGTAGACGATCTCCTGCGTCTCCTCGTCCAGCGAAGCATTCAGGATCGGATATTCGCGCAGCGCGGCGACGGCCGCCTTCACGATGAACGGCAGGTACGTGAGCTTCACGCCCTTCTGCTCGGCGAGCGGTTTCGCCTTCCCGCGCAGCGCGACGAGCTTCGTCACGTCGATCTCGTCCATCAGCGTCACGTGCGGCGCGGTGTAGACCGACTTCACCATCGCGTTCGCGATCGCCTTGCGGATGCCCTTGAGCGGCACGCGCTCCTCAAGGCCCGCTTCCCCCGGAGCGGCCGCGGGCGCCGCCGCTTCGGGCTGCACCCGGCCCGCCTCCGCAGCCGCCGGAGCGCCGGCCCCCGCCGCGGCGCGGTCGACGTCCTCGCGCGTGATGCGGCCGTTCTTGCCCGTGCCGGCGACCTTCGTCAGGTCGACGCCCTTCTCGCGCGCGTACTTGCGCACGGACGGCGTCGCGAGCACGAGGCCGGCCGGCTTGCCTGGCTCCGCCGGCGCCGCTTCCGCCGCGGGCGCCTCCGGAGCCGCCGGAGCGGCGGGCGCGGTCGGCGCGTTCGGCCCCGGTGTTGCCGCCGAAGCTTCCGGCGCCGGCGCGTGCGACGCGTCCGCTCCGCCTGCGGCCGCCGGCGACTGCTCCGGCACGTCGCCCTCGGCCTCGATGACGGCGACGAGCTGGCCGACATGGCAGACCTGCCCGTCCTTCACGAGCACCTCGAGTACGGTGCCGTTCACCGGGCACGGCACCTCGACGATCGCCTTGTCGTTCTGCACTTCCATGAGGATGTCATCATCGGTGACTTTGTCGCCGGGCTTGATGTGGAGCTTGAGGATCTCGCCCTCGTGCAGCCCTTCGCCCAGCTCCGGGAACCGGTATTCGAATCTAGCCACAGGTCTCGTCCCCCCGATCAGAACTCCAGCACCGCGCGGACCGCCTTGATGATCCGCGCCGGCGTCGGCAGCCAGATGTCTTCAATCTGCGCGAACGGATAGACGGTGTCCGGTCCCGCCACGCGGAGCACGGGCGCTTCCAGGTGCAGGATCGCGAGCTCGTTGATCCGCGCGATGATCTCGGCGGCCGCGCCGGCCGATCGCTGCGCTTCCTGGACGACGATCGCGCGGTTCGTCTTCCGGATCGACGCGACGATCGTGTCCGCATCGAGCGGCATGAGCGTGCGCAGGTCGATGATTTCGCACGACACGCCCTCCTTCGCGAGCTCGTCTGCCGCCTTGAGCGCGGTATGCACCATCAGGCCGTAGGCGATGATCGTCACGTCCTTGCCCTCGCGGACGACGTTCGCCTTGCCGAGCTCGATCGTATACTCGCCCTCCGGCACCTCCTGGCGGAACGCGTGATACAGATTGAGGTGCTCCATGAAGAACACCGGGTCGTTGTCGCGGATCGCCGAGATCAGCAGGCCTTTCGCGTCGTAGGGGTTGGAGGGGATGACGACCTTGATGCCCGGCGTCTGCAGCGCGAGGCCTTCGAGCGAGTCGGTGTGCAGTTCCGCCGCCCGGACGCCGCCGCCGAACGGCGTGCGGAAGACGATCGGCGCATGGTAGCGGCCGCCGGAACGGTAGCGCATCCGCGCCGCCTGCACGAACATCTGGTCCATCGCCTCGAAGATGAACCCGACAAACTGGATTTCCGCGATCGGCCGGAACCCCTGGATGCCGAGGCCGACCGCCAGCCCCGCGATCGCCGATTCGGCGAGCGGCGTATCGAACACGCGATCTTCGCCGAACTCGGCCTGCAGCCCTTCGGTCGCGCGGAACACGCCGCCGACCTTGCCGACGTCCTCGCCGAACACCAGCACGTTCGGATCGCGCCGCATCTCCGTGCGGATGGCGTCGCGGATCGCTTCCTTCATGTTCATCTGCGCCATGTCGCTGGTTCCTCCCCGTGTCACTCGAAATCGGCTTTTTGTTCTTCGAGCTGCTTCGGCGTCGTCTCGAACATCGAATCGATGAGGCCGGCGACCGTCATTTTCTCGACCGACTCCGCCTTCTTGATGTGCTCGTTCACTTGCTGCTTCGCCTCTTCCCGGACGCGCGCGGTCTCTTCCTCGGACCAGAGCCCCTTCCGTTCGAGATACCGGCCGAAACGGATGAGCGGGTCCTTCGCGGCCCATTCGTTCTCCTCGTCCTTCGTCCGGTACTTCGTCGCGTCGTCGGCCATCGAGTGCGGACGATAGCGGTAGGTCAGGAGCTCGAGCAGCGTCGCGCCTTCTCCGTTCCGGGCACGCTCCGCCGCCTCGCGCACGGCCCGGTAGACCGCGAGCACGTCCATGCCGTCGACCTGGACGCCGCGGATGCCGGCCGCGATCGCCTTGTGCGCGATCGACAGCGCCGCCGTCTGCTTCTCGTAGGGCGTCGTGATCGCGTACCGGTTGTTCTGCACGATGAACAGCACGGGCAGCTTAAATACGCCGGCGAAGTTCAGCGCCTCGTAGAAATCGCCTTCCGACGAGCCGCCGTCGCCCGTATAAGCGACGGCGACGCGCTTCTCGCCGCGTTTCCTGAACGCCATCGCGACGCCGACGGCGTGCAGCACCTGCGCGCCGATGATGATCTGCGGCATGAGCACGTGCACGTCCTCCGGAATCTGCCCGCCGTGCTGGTGGCCGCGGGAATACAGGAACGCCTGGTACAGCGGCAGGCCGTGCCAGACGATCTGCGGCATGTCGCGGTAACCCGGGCAGATGAAGTCGTCGCGGTTCAGTGCGTACTCGCTGCCGATCATCGACGCTTCCTGGCCGGACACCGGCGCGTAGAATCCGAGCCGTCCCTGGCGGCCGAGATTGACCGCGCGCTCGTCCCAGGTCCGCGTGAACACCATGCGGTACATGAGCTCGCGCAGTTGGTCGTCGGTCAAGTCCGGCACCAGTTCCGGCTGAAGGACCTCGCCCTCGGGCGACAGGATGGACAGCGGCGTAACCGGCTCCGAATACACTTCGTACGGCCTTCTGCTCATGATCTGGGCTCACCTCGTCAAATTGAATCCGCCGGGATTCTGTTATAGAATCATTATAATACTGTTACTTTATTCCGGTCAAAATAAATATGACGAAAAACCTCGATTATTCAACATTTATTTCGTTTTTCAAACGGTTTTGTTTATAAAACAGCAATCAGAAAATACTAATTCAGTTTGATACAATCCGGACCTGAAGCCGTGACGGACCGCGCTTTCCTTACGTTGCCCCATTGCCCGTCCGTACCATTCAGCCCGCCGGATTCAGGGAGGCGTTGCATCGTGGCCGAAGCGCATCCGAAGCGAATCGTCAAAAAGGAAACCGTCCCGAGCCGCCTGCTGCCGGACGGATCGCGGAACATCCGCGTCGTTTTGCCGCCCGGCTTCAGCGAGCTTCGGGAATACCCGGTCGTCTATTGCCAGGACGGCGAGGATTTCTTCAACTTCGGCCGGATCGCGACGATCGCGGCTCAACTGGCCGCAGAAGGCGAAATCGAACCGCTCGTCATCGTCGGCGTGGACGTCGACAAATCCGTCCGGACGCGGGAGTACGCGCCGGATGGCGATCGCAACGCACGTTACGTCGCCTTTTTCGCCGAAGAGCTCGTGCCGTACGTCTCCGCGCGCTATCCGGTCCGGACGGATCCCGAATCGATCCTGCTCGCGGGCTGTTCGCTCGGCGGCGCCGTCTCGCTGCAGCTGGCGCTCGCCCGTCCGCGGCAATTCGTCAACGTGATGTCGCTGTCCGGCGCGTTCGATCCGTCATCGCGGGCGGCCATCGCCGCGGCCGGCGATCTGTCGCATTTGAACGTCTACATGACGGTGGGTCTCGGGGAGACGGCGTTCCGGACGGACCGGGGCGTGTTCGACTTTGTCGCGATGAACCGGGAGGCGAGGCGGCTGCTGGAGGAACGGGGAGCCCTCGTCGAATATCTCGAACGGGAAGGCGAGCATTTGTGGGGATACTGGCAGCAGGACGTGCCCGGCGGTCTCCGCTGGTTCGCCGGGATGGAATAGCCGGATCGGAACGGAGAAACTCCGGGCGCCTCGGGGCGCTGCCGGAGTTTCTTGCGCCGTCATGCGGATCGGGATTGCAATCCCCGAACTCCATCGGTATGGAATGGGCATCCCCGTCACATTTGAAGCTTGCCGGCACGGAAACCACGGGATTTCCCCGCGTGGCCCGGAACCGTACGGGTTCATCGACCGGGATGTTCGCCTACAACTCCGTCGTCAATCCGATGCCGTCAACCGCAGGGACCGGATCGCTTCCCCTTGATCCAACCGCAACGGAAATGGGCGGTCACCCAAAATGGATCCGGATGTCCCGATTCCCTGTATATTTCAACGTTCCCGTGATGATGACGGAATCATTGTCCTCCGCGTTCGGCTCCGGGATTCCTTCCAACGGCCCCCGTGCGGCCGTGAAGGCCCTTCCATCGTCTGTTGATGTCCGCAGCCCGACAAGAACGCAATGCCGATGACAACCGTCAAAACGGTTATCGTTTTTATTGTGTCCGATCACCGCCTTTCATTCCCCGTCCGGTTCGCCGGATCGGAAAGAACGGTGGAACGAAAAAAAGCTCCGGTCGCCTCAGGGGGCCGCCGGAGCTTCCTGCAGTTCTTCGCGGATGCGGCGGAGCAGCTCCTCGCATCCCTTCTCCACGAGCTCGTAGACTTCCTCGAAGTTGCCCGAATAGTACGGGTCGGGAACGTCCGGCGAGCGCGCGTCCCGCACGAGTTCCATGAACGTCATGACGCGGGCGCGGCCGCGTCCGATCCGTTCCACGTCCCGACGATTGTCCGTGTCCATGCAGATGATGTAGTCGAAGGCGTCGAGGTCGTCCGCCGAAATGCGCCGCGCCCGGATGCCTTCCCAGGAGATTCCCCGGCGGGCGAGCGCCCGGCGCGTTCCGGCATGCGGCGGCTCGCCGATGTGCCAGCTCCCGGTGCCGGCCGAATCGACGGAGACGCGGTCCCCGAGCCCCTCCCGCTCGATCAGGTGGCGCATGACCGCTTCGGCCATCGGCGAGCGGCAGATGTTGCCCAGGCAAACGAACAATATGCGTATCATGACGGTGGGTCCCCTTCCCAATCGGTTTGCTTCCCTTTCCCGGTTCCGTCCGGATCGGGCCGCGCGGCATGGACGGATTCCGCGAAGGCGTAGCGCAGCGAACGGCGGGGCAGGCGCCATTTGAAATGCGCGGACAGCATGCGGCACGCGACGATCGTGGTGAACAGCATCAGATATTCGCCGGTGGAATCGGCCCAGCCGAGACCGATCACGAGCCCGGCGACCATCGCCCAGACGGCGTAGATTTCCTCGCGCAGCACGAGCGGTTTGCGGCCCGCAAGCAGGTCGCGGATCATGCCGCCGCCGATGCCGGTCAGCATCGCCGCGACGACGACGGCCGGCAACGGATGGTTCTGTCCGGTTGCGTACAGCGCTCCCTGCACGGCGAACGCCGACAGCCCGATCGCGTCGAAGAACGTCTCGCTGCGCCGCCAGTGGCGCAGCCACGCGACGGGCATCACGAAGACGACGAGGCACGCGAGGAAGGCCGCCATGAGCAGCGGCTTCTGGCTCCAGAGCGTCGTCACCGGCACGCCGATCAGCACGTTGCGGATGACGCCGCCGCCGAAGGCGGTCACGAGGCCGAGCACGAACACGCCGAGCACGTCGTACTCCTCCTCCATCGCGACGACCGCGCCGCTCACCGCGAATGCGACGGTGCCGATCATGCTGAGGACATCGAAGAGTTGCCATTCCATGGTTCCGGATTCCTCCGGCCGCGCCCGCCGGACGCCGGCGAACCGCGCGACTTGTCGATTCACATCCCCCCCTATTATAGTCGGCGCGCCGCCCTGCGCAACAGATGCCCGCATGACGCTACGGCATTTGCGGAGAAAAAGCTTCCGCCGCCTCCGCCGGGTATGGCCTGCCGGGCCGCGCCCGTTTATACTGGATGGGGGACGCTCGAGTCACGGGGGGAGGCACTCATGACCGACACGCGACGGGTTGTCATTTTCTCGGGCGGCTATCTCGGGGACGATCCGGCCAGGCTCGTCCGACCGGGCGATGTGCTGATCGGCGCGGACAGCGGCGCGCTGCGCCTGATCGAACTGGGCCTTGAGCCCGATCTGGCGATCGGCGACTTCGATTCGGTATCGCCGGAGGAACTCGAACTCATTCGCCGCGCAAGCCGCCGGACGGAAATCGTCGATCCGGTGGACAAGGATTACACCGACACGGAGCTCGCGTTCCGCCGCGCGCTGGAGTTCGAACCGGACGAGATCGTGATCGCCGGCGCCCTCGGCACGCGCTTCGATCATTCGCTCGCGAACGTCCATCTGCTCGCGGCCGCCCGGCGGCGCGGCGTCCGGGCGGCGGTCCTGGACGGCCGCAACGAAATCCGCCTCGCCGCGGGAGGCGACCGCCTGACGTTCCGTCGCACGGACCGCCCGACCGTGTCGCTCTTGCCGCTGACGCCGGTCGTCACGGGCATCACGCTGGAAGGCTTTCGCTACCCGCTCACGAACGCGCGCCTCGAGATCGGGCAATCGCTCGGCATCAGCAACGTGCTGGAGGCTTCCGAAGGCGCCGTGACGGTCGGGGACGGCATGCTGCTCGTCATGTTCAGCCGGGATTGACCCGGCACCGAACCCCCGAAGCCGTTCATCCGGAAGGAGGCAAATCGGAATTGCAATATCCCGTGCCCGAAGAGAAGCTCGACGCCGCCGCCCTCCGCGTCTGGCGGACGGCCGGGTGGATCGGCGCGGCGGTCTGGGCGGTCGTCGTCGCCGTCGTGCTGGGGCTGACGATCCGCTTCGATTGGCCCGCGTGGATCGTCGTTCTGCTCGCCGTCATCGCCGTCGTTGCCTCATGGCTGGAGATCGACGTCGTGCCGAGGGTCCGGATGGCGCGTTTCCGCTACGCGATCCGCGACGACGAAATCGATCTGATGCACGGCATTCTCGTGCGCAAACGGACGCTCATCCCGATGGTCAAAATCCAGCACGTCGACACGAAGCAGGGTCCCCTCCTGCGCCGGTTCGGCCTTCTCACCGTCACGTTTTCCACCGCGGCCGGCAATCACGAAATTCCGGCGCTCGACGCGAAGCGGGCCGAAGAAGTCCAGGCCCGGATTGCGAGGTTGGCGAGGATTACCGATGATGAACTTTGATGAACCGAGACGGCAGCATCCGATATCGATCCTGTTCTTCATCGTGAAGATCGTCAAGGACATGATCTATCCGTTCATCGCCTTCGCGCTGTCGACCGCGCTCCGCGACGACGTCCATCCGCTGTTGTTCTGGGGCGGCGTGGCCGTCTTCACCGCGGCTGTCATCGTCCTGGGCACGCTCGCCTGGTTCCGCTACGTCTACCGGCTGGCCGCGAACGTGATGCACGTCGAACACGGGCTGATCATCCGCAAGCGGCTGACGATCCCGCGGGACCGCGTCCAGTCGGTGGACACGTCGGCCGGGATCGTGCAGCGGCTCTTCGGCGTCCAGAAGCTGGTCATCGAAACGGCCGGCAGCCGCAAGCCCGAGGTCGTGATGAGCGCGGTATCCGCCGCCGAAGCCGAACGGATCCGCGCCGCCCTGGTGAAGGACGTCCCGGCCGCCGCGGCGCCGGGCGGTTCGCCGGAGATCCGACCGGACGCGCCCGCATCGGCCGCTCCGCCCGGCGTCGGCGACGTCGTGTACCGGGTGCCGACCGGGCGGATTTTGCTGTACAGCGCGACTTCCGGGCGCATCTTCCTCTCCCTGGTCATCATCATGGCCCTGTATTCGCAGGTGGAGGATTGGCTCGGGAATCTCGGCCTGTTCGATTCGGTCGCGCCGGAAGCCCTGCTGCCGTCGAGCGCGGCGGATTGGGCGAAGCTCGCGGCGGCGGCCTTCGTCCTCATCTGGCTGCTCGGCACGGCGGTCATCACGGTGAAGGAATACGGCTTCACCATCGAACGGCACGGCGGGAAACTCCTGATCCGCCGCGGTCTGCTCGAACGAAAACAGTTCTCCGTCGCGATCGAGCGGATCCAGGCGATCCACGTGCACCAGAACCTGCTTCGCCGCCTGTTCGGCTGCGCCAGCGTCAGCCTGGTCACCTTCGCCTCGATCCGGAACGACGGGCAGATCCATTCGCTGCTCTGCCCGCTCATCCCGATGCGCGACCTTCCCGGGCTGCTCGAATCGTTCACGCCGGAAGCCGTCTGGCCGGACCGCTTCGAACGGCCGGGCCGGGAAGCGTTGACGGGCCATGTCGCGCTTCCTTTGGCCGTCTCCGTCGCCCTCGCCGTTCCGGGATGGATCTGGATTCCGGGCGGATACGGCTGGACCGCCCTGGCGCTCCCTGCGGCCGCCCTGCTGTACGGCGTGCTGCGCCATCGGCAGGCCGGCTGGCATCTGAGGGACGACCAGATCGTCGTCCGCTTCGGCGGGTTCAGCCTGCAACTGGCCGTCATCCCGCGCCGGCGCATCCAGTGGTTCCGGCTGAAGGTCTCGCCGCTCCAGGCGCGCCGGGGGCTCGCCACGCTGCAGCTCGTCACCGCTTCCAGCGCCTTCGCGGCCGCGTGGAAGATCCGGCACATCCCGCGGCGGACGGCGGAGGAAATGATGTTCCGGCTGCGCCGGCCGCATCCGCGGCCATAAGGCCGTGAATCCGCAAGCAGAGCCCGGATGCCGTGAGCCGCCTCCGGATCGTCGGTTCCGGAATGCCGGCGGATCCGGGCGAGCGTACGGAAAAGGACAATCCGGCTTCGCAAACAATCGAGGGGACCGCCTAACGGTCCCCTCGGTTTTATCCGCCCAGCGGGACCGCAAGTCCGGTCACCGCGAAGCGGACGTTGTCCGGCAAGTCATATCGGCGCGTGAGATCGATGTCGTGCGACAGGTGCGTGAAAATCATCCGTCCGGGCCTGAGCTCGCGGTTGAGCTCCAGCGCCTCGACCACGTCGTGGACCGAGCGGCGTTCGTACGGGATCGTCTCGTGGTAGAAGCTCGTGCCGAGCACGAGCAGATCGAGTCCCGCCAGCGGCGCCTTCTCCTCCGCGCTCAGCCCGATCGCATCCGGGCAGTACGCCCAGGACCAGCCGGTCGCCGCATGGTCGAACCGGTAGGCGTGGGCGTGGCCGTTGTATCCGTGGTTGACGCGCCAGACGCGCACGTTCCAACCGCCGAGGCGGAAGCCGTCGTCCGCCGGGAGAAACTCGGCCGAACGGACCAGCCAAGGGAAACGGTCCGCCACCTCGGCTATCGTCGCCCGCGGCGCCCAGACGATCCCCCTCCTGTTCTGCCAACGGCAGGCGTCCGCCCATTCGGGAAGCCCTCCGATATGGTCGTAATGCGCGTGCGTGAGCAGCATCCGCTCCGCGAAGCGCAGGCCGGCCGTCTCCATCATCCGGCCCCAATCCGGGCCGCAGTCGATCAGGACGAGGCCGGTTTCCGGTTCGTCGATCAGCACCGAGGAGCGGAACCGCCGGTTCACGCCGCTCGCGCGCGCTTCCGCGCAGACGGGGCAGTCGCAGTAAACGCGCGGCACGCCCATCGCGTCGCCCGTGCCGAGAAATCGAAGCGTCGCCGTCATGCCATTCCTTCCTTTCCTGTTCATCCCGGAGGATCCGGGCGACGGGCCGACCCCGGTCCGCGCGCCATTCCGCCGCGCCTTACCGGAACGGGTTGCGCCATTCCATCAGCGCCGCGTAGTTGCACGATTCTTCGTCCTCGAGGTAGTCCGCCGCCACGCCCACCGGCATCCGGCCGCAGCGCAGCAGGAAGCCGATCACCGGATCGTGCAGTTCGCCTGCGACGACGCGGGCGAGATATTCCTCGGCCGTCATCCGGTCCTTCACCCTGCGGTAGCCGGGCATCCGGCCGCCGCCGAGCAGCCGCCGCTTGCCGAGATGGACGACCGTCTCGTACATCGTCGACATGAGCCATTTGCCGATGCCGGCCTTCCGGTATTCGGGGATGACGCAGATGTCGACGACGTACAGCGTCTCGCCCGACGGATCGTGGTTGCGGATGTACCCTCCGTCCGTCGCCGCCTCCCAGGTGTGCGCCCCCTCCAGCTGCTCGTCGCGGACGATCAGCCCCGTCATCGAGCCGACGAGCCTGCCGTCCACTTCCGCGCACAGCGCGCCTTCCGGAAACCGCGTGACATGTTCCCGGAGCTGTTCCCGGTTCCACCACAGTTCCTCCGGAAACGGAGGCGGGAAGCTCAGCCGCTGGATGTCGATCAGGGCGTCGAAGTCTCGTTCACCGTAACGCCGGATCGTCACCTTCGCGGGTTTGCCGTTCAGGTAGACATACACTTCCTTGCGCACGCGGTTTCCTCCTCACCCGCATGAGAATTTTTTAACCGTTTTTTCATAAAATTGCCCCGGCCCGCGCCGTCCGTGCGTTTCGGAGCACCGAGGAATCTTTTAGGAAACGCCGGGTCTGCTATTGTAGTAGTACACGCAATGGCCAAAACTACCGGATTGCGGGGGGAACTGCTGACGATGAGACTTCCTTTTGGCGCAATGAAACGGTTGTGGGGGATCGCGCTCGGCGCGGCGATCGGCTTCACGGCGCTCGGGTTCGGCGGCGCCGGACAGGCCTCCGCGTTGTCCGCTTCCACCGCGGACAAGCTGCTGGACTATGCCGACAACTACCTCGGCGCGCCGTACAAATTCGGCGCAAGCACGAGCACGACGAAGTACTTCGATTGCTCGTCCTTCACGAAGCACGTGTTCGCCAAATTCGGCTACAATCTGCCCCGCACGGCCGCCCAGCAGGCCAAGGTCGGAAAATACGTGCCCAAATCAAGCCTCAAGAAGGGGGACCTCGTCTTCTTCCGTGTTCCGAGCCGGGGCAGCGGAATCGGGCACGTCGCCATCTACGCCGGAAACGGCAAAATGATCCATACGTACGGTGAAGGCGGCGTGAAGTTCTCCAGCATCAACGCGACCTACTGGAAGCAGAACTACGTCACGGCGCGCCGTCTCGGCGCTTGACAGCGCTATCACGCCCCTTCGGACATGCGGACCGGCAAGCTGCCGGTCCGCTTTCCGTTTCGGCCGCCTTTCGTCATGCCCGAACGGCGCACGGACGGTCCGCAGGCCGGTACAACCGGAGGCTTGCCGGTCCTGCGCCGTTCGCAGGGCGGCTTGCGGTCCGAACGTCACTTCTTCGGAAATTGCAGCGCGACCGTCGTGCCGACGCCGACCTTGCTGAAGATGTCGATCGTCCCTTCGTGCAGGTCGACGATGCGCTTCGCGATCGCAAGCCCCAGCCCGAAGCCGCCCGTCTCGCGCTGCCGCGCGCCGTCGACGCGGTAAAACCGGTCGAACAGGTTCGGGATTTCGTCCTCGGGGATGCCGATGCCCTTGTCCGAGACGAGCACCCGGATCATGTGCCGCGACTGGCTGACGGTGATGTCGATCGCGTCCTTGCTGTATTTGATCGCGTTGTCGATGAGGATGACCATGAGCTGGCTGATCTTGTCCCGGTCGCCCTTCATCGGAATGCCGGATTCGTCGTACGCATGCACGCGGATAATCCGGTTGAACGTCTTCTGCAGCATGGAGGCGATCTCGTCGATCAGCTGGACGAGGTCGAACGTGTCCTCCTTCATCCACAGTTCCTGTTCGGCCTCGGTGAGCGTGAGCATCGACTTGATCAGGTTCTGCATCCGCTCCGACTCCTTGGCGATCGCCTCGATCGCCTCGTCGCGGATCGCCGAATCTTCCCTGCCCCACCGTTTCAGCATGTCCGCGTAGCTGCGGATGACGGTCAGCGGCGTCTTCAGCTCGTGCGAAGCGTCCGCGACGAACTGGCGCTGCCCTTCCATCCTCCTGTCCAGCCGTTCGATCATCTGGTTGAACGCGCGGATGAGCTGCTGCAGTTCGGCGGACTCCTCCCGGTCCTTCAGCTCGATCGGCTGGAGCTTGCCGCTCCGTTCGATCTCGCGCATCGTCTGCACCATCGTCTGGATCGGCGCCGTCAGCCGGAGCGTGAACCAGTACGTGCCGAAGATCGCGAACAGCACCGCGCCGATGCTCGTCACGGTCAGCGCGCCGACGAGCACCTGGAGGTAGCGGTCGAGCGCGGTCAGTTTGCGCAGCACCTCCAGCGTCCCGACGAGCTCGTATTCCCTGAACAGCGGCACCTTCATGTAGAGGACGCGCATGCCGCGGATCGAGGTCAGGCCGGATTGGTGCGTCGCGGAGAACGTCGATTCGCGCTCGAGCAGATCCTCGTCCGTGCCGACCTGGTTGACGATGTTGCCGTCCCGGTCGATGATCCGGATCAGTTCGTTGACGTTGTAGAAATCGACGAGCAGTTCCGGATCCTTCAGCGGACGCTCCGGGTCGGAACGGATATGCTCGACGATCAGGTTCACCTTGTTCGCGATGAGCTGCTCTTCGCTGTTCGTCGAGATGCGGATGACGAAGAAGTAGACGAAAATGTTGAACAGAATGAGGATGAAGATGAACCAGAAGATCGTGAACAGCGTAAATCGCTTGCGCAGTGTCATGCTTCCGGTTCCTTCAGCATGTAACCGACTCCGCGGATCGTGTGGATCAGCTTCGTCCGGAATCCGCGGTCGATCTTCTGCCGCAAATATCGGATGTAGACGTCGACGAGGTTCGTCTCGCCGACGAAGTCATAGCCCCACACGTCGGACAGGATTTGCTCCCGGGTCTTCTCCTCGTTCTTGTGCTCGGCCAGGTAGACGAGCAGATCGAACTCGCGCGGCGTCAGCTCCACCGCGATTTCCTTGCGGTACACCTTGCGCGTCTTGAGCTCGATCGTCAGGTCGGCCACCTTGAGCACGTCGCCCTTCTCGCCCTCCGCCTTCTTCTGCTGGAAAATGCGCAGCAGATTGCGGATGCGCGCGAGCAGCTCTTCCATCGCGAACGGTTTCGTGACGTAGTCGTTGGCTCCGGTCTCGAATCCGCTCACCTTGTCCGGCACGGTGTCGCGGGCGGTGAGCAGCACGACCGGAATCTGGCTGCCGCTGCTGCGGATGCGCCGCAGCACTTCGATGCCGTTCAGGCCGGGCAGCATGACGTCGAGGAGCACGAGGTCCCATTCGCCCGACAGCGCCATTTCGAGCCCCTTGCGCCCGTCTTCCGCGCGGCCGACGGTGTAGCCTTCATGCTCCAGCTCGAGCTGCAAGATGCGGGCGATCGAAGTCTCGTCTTCGATGACCAGCAAACGTTCGTTCACGTGAATCCTCCTTCCGGATTCCGCTTTCGCCATCCCATGCGGTGCGCCGCTTGCCGGCTCGGCATCCGCGTGAGCGGACAGGCCTCGGGTCGAAAACCCGCTTTCTATTGTAGCATACGGTTTCCGGGCCTGCCTATCCGTCCAGGATGCGCGCGGCGACCGGTTCGAGGCTGCGCAGCGCCGCGGCCACCGGGCCCGGGCGCCCGTCGGCGGGATTTCCCGACCATGCGGCGGCGGGCCATTCGCCCGGTCCGAGCTGCGGCACGAAGGCGGCGGGCGACTGCGGCATCAGCCGGATCCAGGCGGAGCGCTGCGGAAAGCGCGCGTCCTGGTTCGCGATCCAGAGCGTCGGGCGGCCGGCGGATTCCCTGCGCCGAGCCAGCTCGCGCCATGCGGCCCGGCGCTCCTGCGTCCAGCGCCAGACGGACGGATCGGCGACCATGAGCAGCATGTCGCAGGCTGCGGCCGCCGCGCGGCCTTCCCCCCGGATCCAGCCGGACGACAGGTCGGCGATGACGATCGGCGGCTCCGCGCCGTCGTCTTCCGGGAACGCAAACCGCTCCGGATCCAGCGGCGAGCCGGCGCCTGCCTCCGGCGAACCGGCAAAGCCGGTCCCGTCCGCCGGCGCCCCCTGGTCGGGATGAAGCGCGTGCACCTGCAGCCGGGAGCCCGACTGCCAGGCGATATGGCGCCGGCTGACCGGCGGAAGGGAAGGCCGGCCGGCGGGCGCGACGGCCGCGTCCCCGCCGGCCAGCAGCGCGAGCAGTTCCGGCTCGCCGCCCGTAAGTTCCACAAGCGCCGTCGGACGGCGGCGCGCGAGCACAGGGGCCAGCAGCGCGGACAGCATCGTCGCGCCGGCGCCGCGCGAGAACGACGCGACGGCGACGATCCGGGGCCGCGGCCTCATCCGGCCGACCGCCGCGATGTGCGCCGCATCCCCGCCGGCCGCCTGCGCGAGCAGGGCCGCGGCCTGCCAGGCGGGCGGCCGCAAGGCCGGGTCGCGGCTGAGCATCCGGGCCATGAGATCGAGCACCGAATCCGGCACATCGGCCTCCAGCCGCCGGAATGCTCGCTCGTCCGGCTTCGGCGCGTGTCCGCCGCTCAGCAGCCAGTAGAGCAGCGCGCCGGCCGCGTACACGTCGGCAGCAGGGCCGCACGGGGCGCCCGCGGCCTGCTCCGGCGCCGCGAAGCCGGGCGTGCCGAGGCGCGGTCCGGCTCCGCTTCCGGCGCCGAGCAGCCGGGCGATGCCGAAGTCGATCAGCCGGACGCCGGCCGCCGGATCGAGCATGACGTTCGACGGCTTCACGTCGAGGTGGACGACCGGCGGACGGAGACCGTGCAGATAGGCGAGCGCCTCGCATACGCCGGCGGCGACGGCCGCCGCCCGCCGCGGGTCCATCCGCCGTCCTTCGCGCGCGAACAGGGCCGTCAGCGGTTCGCCGGACACGAAGTCGGTCACGATCATGAGCGGCCCGCCGTCCGCCGGCGGAATGACGTCGATCACCTGCGGCAGCCGCGGATGGTCGATCCGCTGCAGCACCTCAAGTTCCGCGGCGCCGGCGTCGCGCGCGAATCGCGTTCCGGGTTTCAGCGCCTTCACCGCCCGGCGCTTGCCGCCGAGCTTCAGGTCGGCCGCCTCGTAGACGACGCTCATGCCGCCTCTGCCGGCTTCGCGGATGATCGCGTACCGGCCGGCAACGATCTCGCCGGGTGACGGCAAGCGGCCGCCCGGCCGTTCCCGGTACGAATCCGATATCATGGCGATTCCCCCCGAAAGCGAAAGCATCCCGTCCGGCCGCTTCCAGATACGGCTGAAACGGGATGCTTTCCCGACTCTCCGATGGCGGTTATTCTCCCTTGTGAATCAAGTATAGCGTAATTTCGTCCCGGTTGTGAAACAGCTGTTTCGCCCGGCGGGTATGGAACGCGCGTCCGAGCATCTCCGTGATGTTCCGGATCGTCTGCAGCGGCTTCCGGTGCAGCAGCTTCACCGTTACGATCGCCTCCGCTCCGGCCTGAAGCGAGGGCGCGTGGTGCAGCACCGTCTTCGCCATCGTCGCGGGCTCCCAGTTCATGTCGCAGACGAGCAGATCGAATGCGCCCGGGGGAAAGGAGACGTCGCCCGCGTTCCGCTTCAGCCAGGTGACGCGGGGATGCCCCGCCAGCGACGGATGGAGATCGGCCGGATCGACCGCGGTCACGCGGAGGCCGCGCTCGAGAAGGAGCGACGTCCAGCCTCCCGGCGCGGCGCCGATGTCGAGCGCCCGCTCGTGCTTGTCCAGCCGCAGGTTGAACGTGCGTTCGGCCTCGAGCAGCTTGAACTTCGCCCGCGAAATCTGGCCGTCCTCGCGGCGGAACCGGATCGCGCCGCCCGGCCAGTCGGACAGCATCTCCTCCGCGGTGCCGGCGCCGACCAGCAGCTCCGATCCGGACGCGTAGATCGACAGGATGACATCCGCCGACTGCATGGCGGGTTCGGCGCCGATCTCCCGCAGCGCGTCGTCGAGGGCCGCCTTCGCCTCCGAGACCGCGTACGGAAACGGCGTCCCTTCCCTTCGCCGGATGTGCACCGCGGTCCGCCTGCCCGCGAACCGGCCGGACCGTCCGCGGACGAAGCCGGCGAGCGCCCCGAGATCCTCCGGACCGCCCGCGATCGGCAGCGCGAGATCGACGGGCTGGATGTGGCGGAGGAAGATCGGCTCGTCCCGCCGGATGCGCGCCAGCACCTCGTCCCGGCCGCCGTCCGCCGTCAGCTCGAACACCGCGCCCGGTTCGATCATCCGGAACGAGGCGCCCGGGATCAGCCGGCGCAGCTCTTCGACCGCGTACGGCGCGAACCCGTGGTTCGACGTGCAGACGAAGCGCGTCATGTCCGGTCCCCGGCTCCCCGCGTCCGGATCCACGGTCTGTCGTACGCCCATTCAACCTCGACCGGAAGCTCGTAAGCGCGGCTCAGCGCCTCGCCGGTCAGCACCTCGCGCTTCGGCCCCGCGGCCGCGATCCGCCCGTCGTGCACGATCGCCGCGTGGGTGAACAGCGGGATGACCTCCTCGATGTGGTGCGTCACGTAGAGCACCGTCTTCGCCATGCCGCCGAGCCGGTTCAGGTCGGCCAGCAGCCTCTCCCGCTCGTACAGGTCGAGCCCCGCGCAGGGTTCGTCCATGATGAGCAGCTCGGGTTCGGCCATCAGCGCCCGGGCGAGCAGCACCTTCTTGCGCTCGCCCTGCGACAGCGTCCCGAACGGCTGATTTCCGAGATGCGCGATGCGGAGCCGTTCCAGTAAGTCGTGCGCCTTGCGGACGACGGCCGGATCGATCGTCTGATAGAACCGCAGGAACGCGTATTCCCCCGTCGCGACGACTTCCCACACGGGGTCCGAGAGGCTCATTTTGTCGACGAGCGACTGGCTGATATAGCCGATCCGTTTCCGCACCTCCCGCACGTCGACCCGGCCGTAGCGGTGACCGAGCACTTCGACCGTTCCCGAAGTCGGGAACAGGTAGCCGTTGATCATTTCGAGAATGGTCGTCTTGCCGCTGCCGTTGCGGCCGAGGATGACCCAATGCTCGCCCGGACGGATGTCGAGATCCACGCCCTTCAGGATGTCGCGGTTCTCGCGCCGCCAGGTGACCTGCTGCATCTTGATCATGAAACCTGCTCCTTCCCGTTGCCTTGAGAACCGGCGCTACGCCCGCCCGCCGGCCGCTTCGGCCGCCACGTCGTCCGGCATCGGCGTGTGCGACAGATGGACGTCCGGCGGCAGCGCCGACCGCAACATCTCGTACATCCGCATGCGGCCCGACGGGCTTGAGGAATGCATGTAGATCCGGCGCGGATACCGTCCGCTCTCCGCGATGTACCGCGCCACTTCCAGTCCGGTCGGCCTGCCCCAGCCGAGATCGTAGTCGAGGGACAGGATGTCCACCTCTTCCGCTTCGAGGAGCAGGATGCACTCCTCCGCCGATCGCGCGGCCACGAACCCCGGCGGGCAGGTCCGGTGGTCGTCCAGATAGACGTGAATCATTCATCTTCACCCAACCATTCGCGGAGCAGCCGCATCTGCCGCGCGTGCGGCAGATCGCCGGTCTCCGGCGTCTCGATGATGGCCGGCAGGCGCCGGAATTCGGGCGCGCCCAGCAGCCGGCGGAAGCCGTCCGCCCCGATTCTGCCCGTTCCGAGCGGCGCGTGGCGGTCCCTGCGGAGCCCGCTTGCGTACGCGGAATCGTTCGCGTGGACGGCGGCCAGATGGTCGAAAAAACCGAGCTCCCTTGCGCGCCGGATCCAATCCGCCGCGTTCCGGCCGTCCCATTCGCCGCTCGCGAACAGATGGCAGGTGTCGAGGCAGAAGCCGACGCGTTCCGGACGGGAGCACAAGGCCCGGATCCGGACGAGCTCTTCGGGCGTCGTCCCCATCGGCGCCCGGTCGCCGGCCTGGTTCTCGATGAGCAGCCTCGCGCTGCCGTCCCAGCGCGCCAGCACCGCGTCCAGCGCCCCGATGACGAGCCGGTAGCCGGCGAGCGGATCCGCGCCGTTGTAGGTGCCGAAATGGACGACGACGCCGATCGAGCCGCAGGCCTCGGCGATCTCGAGGTCGTTCAGGAGCGACGCGATCACGCGCCCGCGCGCCTCCGGACGTTCCGCCGCCAGGTTGGCCGGATATGGCGCGTGCGCGACCGAGACGATGCCGCGCTCGCGGCAATATGCGGCGCAGCGGCGGGCGTCCGCGCGATCGAACGCCTTCACGTCCAGGGAACGGGGATTCTTCGGGAAATACTGGAACGCGGCGCATCCGAGCCCGGCCGCCCGGACGGCGGCGGCCAGATATCCGCCGCGGATGCTGACGTGGCAGCCGACGCGCATCGCTCAGGCCCCGGTCTGGCACGCCGGGCAGAAGAACGTCTTCCGTCCGGACAGCTCGGTCTTCACGATGACGCCGCCGCATTTCGGGCACGGCTCGCCTTCGCGGTCGTACACCTGAAGGAGCGCCGCGGCCCGTCCCGTCTGCGTGTCGCCCCGGTAGAGCGGCGTACCCATGCATCCGCCGTTCGCCGCGGCTTCCTCCAGCACCGACCGCATCGCGCCGTGCAGCCGGCGCCAGCCTTCCGCGTCGACCAGCGGAACCGGCACGTCCGGCCGGATGCCCGCCTTGTGGAGCATCTCGTCGGCGTAGCAGTTGCCGATCCCCGCAACGGCGGTCTGGTCGGTGAGCGCGGGCTTCAGCATGCCGCGCTTGCCCGCGAACCGCGCCGCGAACGCCTTGGCGTCCAGACGGCGATCCATCGGGTCGGGGCCGAGCTCCTGAAGCCGCTCGTTCGCCTCCCGGACCGACAGGAGATGCAGATAGCCGAACCGGAGCCCGAGAAAATACAGATTTCCTTCGGAAAAGCGGATCGTGATTTGCGCCGGCCGTTCCGGCTTCTCGTCATCGGCGCCGACGAACAGCGAGCCGCCCGCAGCGAGATGGAGCAGCAGCCGCTTGCCGTTGTCGAGATGGAAGAGGAGATGCTTGCCCCGGCGCTCGACGTACCAGACGACCGCACCGACCGTTCCGCGCTCGAACGCGTCCGGATCGGCGTTGACCGCCTGCGGGCGCGCGATCTCGACGCCGATGATCCGGCGCCCGCCGATCCGCTCCATGAGCAGTCTGCGAACATGTTCCATTTCCGGCCATTCCGGCATGTCCATTCCTCTTTCGTGTGCGATGGTTCTTCGGGATGAATCGTCAGAACAGGGTCTGTTCCCGTGCCAGGGTCCGCTCCGCCTTCTTCGCCAGGCGCTCGATCCTCCGCCGGATCGCCTCCTGCTCCGCGCGCCGCTTCGCGTCGAAGCGGCCGAGGGTAGCCCGCCTCGTCGCCAGCTCGAGCGCGGCGGATGCGTAGCGGAGCGCGAGTTCGTAGTCCTTCGCCCGGTGTTCGTAGTACATCGACAGCTCGATGTGGGCCTCGCCGGACGCCCATCCCTGGCTTTCGGCGGCCTGCGCCGCCCTCTGCCACAATAGCACAGCGCGCCGCCAATTTCCACATTTCTTGTCCCTCGCGGCCAGCAGCAGGCACCAGTCGCCCGCCGTCTCCCGGCCCGCGAGCGTCTCGTACAGCGCCTCCGCCTCGTCGGTCCGCCCCATCCGCTCGAGCCACAGCCCGGTGCGCAGGAGCTCCTCCTCCTCTTCCGGCAGCGGCACGTGGCGGCCGAGACCGCAGGAGAGCAGCCGGCCGAAGCGGATCGAAAGGCAGGCGAGCGAAAGCATGTCCAGCTCGTTGTGGCGGAAGACGTCCGCGAGCGGCGCCGGATCGCCGTCCCTCAAATAACGGAAATAGATCGCCGGCGCCATCGAGCCCGGCACGTCGTCCCCGCGGGCGATGCCGAGCCGCTCCTCCTCGACGTGGCTCAGCCGGAGCGACGCGAGCGTGTTCCGCCAGATGCTGCGCGACGGATGGAGAAAATCGAGATGCCACGGCTCGACCGGGGCGTCCCGCCCGAACCCGTTCAGGATGAACCGGCTCCTGAGGAGCGGCCAGTCGAACGTCCGGCCGTTGTAGGTCGCAAGATACGGCCGGTTCCGCAGCCTCCCCCGGAGATGCTCGAGCATCGCCCGCTCTTCGGCCGGATGGCGGATCAGCGCCTGCTCGATGACGTAGCCGTCCCCTTCGAAGTACGCAATGCCGGCCATGAACGGCACGTTGCCGGCGCCGACGCCGAGGCCGGTCGTCTCGAGGTCGAGGAACAGGATCCGCTCCGCCTCCGGCGCGGGCGCGTCGCCTTCGCCGCCGCTGCACAGCGCGGCCAGCGCGCCGGCGCATTCGCCGAGCTCGCCGAGCCGGTGATGGCCGTGCCGGTAATCGAGGGGGTAGACGACCCGGCGGACGAGGCATTCGCCGGCGTCGTTCGCAAGCCGCGTCACGCCGAGCGCGGTCCAGGCCGGCCCGGGCGGTTCGGCGGCCTCGTTCCGTTCCGGTCCGCCGCGGCCCGGCTCGTCCGGTCCTTCCGGCGCGCGCGTCCCGCGCAGCCGGTTCATCCGCTCGCGCAGGCTGCTCACGGCGCCGTCACCGCCGCTTCCTCGAGCAGCTGCAGCGCCCGGCTCTTGCCGAGGAGGCCGACTTCCTCGATCGGCCCGACGCAGGCCGGGCAGCCGCTCAGGCAGGTGCAGCCGCGGATGAGCCGCTTCGCCTCCTCGATGAGCTCATCATGCAGCTCGAATAGCCGCTCGGCGAGCCCGATGCCGCCGGGGTAGCGGTCGTAGAAATAAATCGTCGGCCGCTTCATGTGCACGGACTTCACCTGCGGATAGACGCGGATGTCCAGCGGATCGCACATCAGGTAGAGCGGCGCGATGTGGATCAGCACGTTCGCGATGCCGAGCAGCGCGCTCTGCATCGCGTTCGCCCCGAGCCTTGCCGCCGTCTCCTCGCTGAACGAGAACCAGTAGCCGCTCGTATGCAGTTCCTCCTCGGGCAGGTGGATCGGTCCCGAGCCGATGTTCTCGTGCGTGCGGAGGCGGATTTTTTTGAAAATGGTCGGCCGCGCGTTCACCGCGACTTCCCCGAACTGCCGCACGATGCCGCCCGATTCGGCCTCGCGGTCGACATGGAGCACCTTCAGTTCCACGGCCAGGTTCGCGTCGGTGAAGTAGTCGACGTTCACTTCCCGGACGTAGGCCTTTTTCTCGTGGTAGTCGAGCTTCTCCACCTGGTACTGGACGCCCTCGTGGATGTAGATCGCTTCCTCGTGGATGAGCGTCGGCGCGCTGAACCGGTCGACCTCGCCGATGACGCGGCTGCCGTTCGTGATGTCGATGATGACGAAGTTCTCCTGCGCCGCCGAGCGGAGCGAGATGTTGTTCGCCGGAAAAGACTGCGCCATCCAGTACCAGCGGTCCTTCACGCGGTGCAGCACCTGCTCCTCGACGAGAAATTCGAGCATGTCCTCGAGCCGTTCGCCGCCGAACGTCTCGCCCTTCTCGAACGGCAGCTCGTAGGCCGCGCATTTCACGTGGTCGATCAGGATGAGCAGGTTGTCGGGATGGATGAGGGCGCGCTCCGGCGGCCGGTTGAAGAAGAAGTCCGGATTCCGGATCACGTACTGGTCGAGCGGATTGCTGCTCGCGACGAGGATCGTCACGGACGTGCCGTGCCGCCGGCCGGCCCGGCCCGACTGCTGCCAGGTGCTCGCGATCGTGCCCGGATAGCCGTTGATGACGCACGCCTGGAGCTGGCCGATGTCGATGCCGAGCTCGAGCGCGTTCGTGCTGACGACGCCGAGGATCTCGCCGTTGCGCAATCCCCGCTCGATCTCGCGGCGCTGCTTCGGCAGGTAGCCGCCGCGGTAGCCCCGGATCTGCTTGCCTCCGGGCAGCTGCCTGATCGCATCCTGCAGATACGTCAGCAGAATCTCGACCCGGACGCGGCTGCGGGCGAAGACGATCGTCTGCACGCCCTGGCGGAGCAGCATCGCGGCGATCCGCTGCGTCTCGAGCACGCTGCTCTTCCGGATGCCGAGCTGCGGATTGACGACGGGCGGATTGTAGAAAATGAAATGCTTCTCGCCCGACGGCGCGCCGTTGTTGTCGATCACCTGCACCTTGTCCCCGATCAGCCGTTCCGCGTGTTCGCCGGGATTGGCGATCGTCGCGGACGCGCAGAGAAAGAGCGGGTTCGAGCCGTAGAAACGGCAGATCCGCCTGAGCCGACGGATGACGTTCGCGACGTGGCTGCCGAAGACGCCGCGGTAGGCGTGGAGCTCGTCCAGCACGACGAACCGCAGGTTCTCGAACAGCCTCACCCACTTCGTATGGTGCGGCAGAATCGCGGCGTGCAGCATGTCCGGATTCGTCACGACGATGTGCCCCGCGTTCCGGATCGCCTGGCGCACCGTCGGCGGCGTGTCGCCGTCGTAGGTGTGCGTCTTGATGTCGGCTTCCATCAGCTCCACGAGCTGCTGCAGCTCGGCGACCTGGTCCTGGGCGAGCGCCTTCGTCGGGAACATGTACAGCGCCCGGCCGCTCGGATCTTCCAGCAGCGACTGCAGCACGGGCAGATTGTAACAAAGCGTCTTGCCGGAGGCGGTCGGCGTGACCGCCACGATGTTCCGGCCGGCCCGCACCGCCTCGAAGGCCGACGCCTGATGGGAATAGAGCCGGTCGATGCCCTTCGCGCGGAGCGCCGCTTCCAGTTTCGGATGAAGGCCTCGCGGCAGCGGCGCGTACACCGCCTCGCGCGCCGGAATCGTCTCCCAGTGGGTGACATGGCGCATGAATTCGGGACGGCTGCGGAGTTCGTTCAGCCATTCTTCCAGCGAGTCCGCCTTGCCGGTTAGGCGATTCATGGCATCCGCTCCCTGCCTGACTGCATTTATTCCATTGTACAGAATATATGTTCGCCCTGCAACGGATCCCCGCGCCGGCACGCCCGTCCGCCGGACTTCCTTCCGCGATCCGGTGCGGCCCGCGCGTCATAATCGGCCGGATGCCGGACCATCCTATCCGCGTGGGGCCGCCGGTCCGTACGGCTTTCCGTACGGTCGGCGGAAGACGGAAAAGGAGAAAAGGAGGTGACGACCGCCGTGGCCAAGCCCGACAACCGCGAGGACAACGTGCCCAAATTGCAGCGGATGATCACGAACACGATCCGCAACCTGCGGGAAGCGGAGGAATATCTCGACGAGCACGCGGACGAGATCGGCGCCGAAGAGCGGAGCCGGATCGAGGCGAAGAACGAGCGCCGGCGCCAAAGCCTCGAGAATCTGCGCGCCGAAATCCGGGACGAGGCGCTGGACCAACGCCGTCGCGGCGAATGACGCCGGCCCCGTTCCCTGCGTGATCTCATGACCGCCGCTTGTGCGGCAAATGAACCGTCAGGAAGTCGCGCGCGGCGCAGGTAGCCGGGAACACTTCGCGGGCTTCCGCCTCGAGGCGCGGCAGGTCCTCGTCCTCGTAACGGCCGCTGAAGTGCGTGATCAAGAGCCGCGCGGCACCCGCGTCGCGCGCCGTGCGCGCCGCCTCTTCGGTCGTGCTGTGGCCGTATTCGGCGGCCTTGTCGGCCATCGACGCCTCGAACGTCGCTTCGTGCACGACGAGATCGGCGCCTTCCGACAGCCGGACCGCGGCGTCGCACGGCGTCGTATCGCCGAGGATGGCGACCACCCGCCCGGGGATGGGCGGACCGGTGACCTCGGCGGCGCGGATGATGCGACCGTCCTCGAGCTCCACGTCCTCGCCCGCCTTGAGCCGGGCGTACACCGGTCCCGGCGGCACGCCGAGCTCCTGGAGCTTCGCGGCGTTGAGCGTGCCCGGCCGCGCCCGCTCCGCGACCCGGTAGCCGTAGCAGGCGATCCGGTGGTTCAGGGGGGCGGCCGTAACCGTAAAGTCGCCGTCCTCGTGGACGACCCCGCCTTCGCCCTCGATCTCGCGGATCTCGAGCTCGTAGTGGATGTGGGAGCCCGTGACGCTGAACGTCGTCTCGAGCCATTGGCGTATGCCGCGCGGTCCGACCACCTTGAGCGGCGCTTCGCAGCCCATCGAAGAGCGGCTGCCGAGCAGGCCCGGAAGCCCGAACAGATGGTCTCCGTGCAGATGGGTGACGAACACGGCCTCCAGCTTCCCGAGCTTGAGACCGGTGCGAAGCAGTTGGTGCTGCGTGCCTTCGCCGCAGTCGAACAGCCAGAACGTGCCCCGCTGGGGCGGCAGCACGAGCGCCGCCGCCGACACGTTCCGCCCCGCCGCCGGCCTTCCGGCGGCCGTTCCGAGCATGACGAGTTCCAACCGACCCGCCTCCTTTCCACATCAGGCCGTTTGCCGCCCCGCCCGGCGCCGGCGGAGCCCCGCAATCGCGGCCATCCCCCGCACGGCCGCGTGCGGGGGATGGCCCGTCATTTGTCCACGTTGAAATATTGCGCTTCCGGATGCGCGAACACCATCGCGCTGACCGAGGCCTCCGGTTCCATCATGTACCCTTCCGTCAGCTCTACGCCTATTGTCTCCGGATTCATGAGCCGGAACAACTTCGCCTGATCCTCCAGGTTCGGGCAGGCCGGATAGCCGAACGACACCCGGATGCCCTGATAACGGGCGGCGAACCGCTGCTTCATCGTCATCTCCGGCGGATCCGGGAAGCCCCAGACGTCGCGCATGATCTGGTGGACGCGCTCCGCCAGCCCCTCCGCCGTCTCGAGCGCGAGCGCCTGCAGGGCGTGCGAGCGGAAATAATCGCCCCGCGCCTTCGCCTCCTCCGCCAGCTCCCGGATTCCCCGCCCGGCTGTTACGACGAGGAAGCCGACGACATCCATCACGCCGCTCTCCAACGGTTTCAGGAAATCGGCGAGGCACAGGTACGGCTCGGTCCGCTGGCGCGGGAACGTGAACCGCTCGATGATTTCCCCGCTGCCCGAGGGATCGTAGATCAGGATGTCGTTGCCGTCCGCCTGCGCCGGGAAGAACCGGTACATCGCGTCCAGCCTGAGCATCTTCCGCTCCGCCGCCTCGCGGATCAGCGCGTCGACCGCTTCCTTCAGCCGCACCGCCTTCTCGTCCCCCGCGGCGAGCAGCTCCTCGACGTTGCCGCGCAGGCCGAGATGATGACCGAGGAGCATCTGCATGTTGATGTACGGCACGATCTGGGCGATCGGGATGTCGCGCAGCACGTGCCGCTCGAAGTCCGGCGGCGTGAACACCGGCGCATCCTGCGACACGTTCGAGCGGATCCGCACCGGAGCCTCCCCTTCCGGTGCGCGTTCCACCGCCCCGGCCTGCGAAGCCTTCCGTTCGCGGTGCTCCTCCTCCAGCTGGCGCCGGCCGTCGGGATCCATCAGTTTGTTCGCCAGCTCGAGGCCGTGCATCGCGTCCTTTGCGTACAACACGATCCCGTCGTATTCCGGAGCGATGCGCGTTCGCGTGAACTTGCGCGTGAGCGCCGCGCCGCCGACGAGCACCGGCGTGTCGATGCCGGCCGCCTTGAGATCCTGCACCGTCGTCACCATCTGCTGCGCCGATTTGACGAGCAGGCCGGACAGGCCGATGATGTCGGCGTTCTCGCGCCGCTGCGCCTCGATGATCGCCTCCGGAGGCACCTTGATGCCGAGGTTGACGACCTCGTATCCGTTGTTGGACAGGATGATCTCGACGAGGTTTTTGCCGATGTCGTGCACGTCGCCCTTGACGGTCGCGAGGATGATTTTGCCCTTCACGCTCGTCTCGGTCTTTTCCATGTGCGGCTCGAGATACGCGACCGACGCCTTCATGACTTCGGCGCTCTGCAGCACCTCGGCGACGATCAGCTCGTTGTTGTTGAAGAGCCTTCCGACTTCCTCCATGCCGCGCATGAGCGGTCCGTTGATGATGTCGAGCGGCGCGTACTTCTTCAGCGCCTCGTCCAGATCGGCGAACAGGCCGTCCTTGGAGCCTTCGACGACGTAGTTCGCGAGCCGCTCCTCGAGCGTGAGGTGTTCGGCCTTCTTCTCCTTCTTCTCCACGGTTCTGTCGCGGAACGCGGCGACGAATGCGGCGAGCGTCTCGTCGTTCGTGTCGTAGATGAGCGCTTCGGCAAGCCTGCGCTCGTGCTCCGGAATCGAAGCGTACCGCTCCAGGCGCTCCGTGTTCACGATCGCGAAATCGAGCCCCGCCTTCGTGCACTCGTACAGGAAAACGGAATTCAGCACTTCCCGGCCCGCGGGCGGCAGCCCGAACGAGACGTTGCTGATGCCGAGGATCGTTTGGCAGCGCGGCAGTTCCCGCTTGATGAGCCGGAGCGCTTCGATCGTCTCCCTCGCGGAGCCGATGTACTGCTCGTCGCCGGTGCCGACCGGGAAGACGAGCGGGTCGAAGATGATGTCCTCGGGCGGAAGGCCGTATTTGTTCACGAGCAGGTCATATGACCGCCGTGCCACCTCCAGCTTCGCCTCGCGCGTGATCGCCTGCCCCCGCTCGTCGATCGTGCCGACGACGACCGCGGCGCCGAACGTTCTCGCGAGCGGCGCGACCCGGCGGAATTTCTCCTCGCCGTCCTCGAGGTTGATCGAGTTGATGATCGCCTTCCCCTGCGAGAACTTGAGCGCCGCCTCGATGACCGCGGGGTCCGTCGAATCGATGACGAGCGGCACCTTCACCTTTTTCACGAGTTGCTCGAGGAAACGGGTCATGTCGGCCAGCTCGTCGCGGTCCGGGTCCTGCAGGCAGACGTCGATGACGTGCGCGCCGCTTTTCACCTGGGCGCGTGCGATCTCCGCCGCCTCTTCGTATCGGCCTTCCGCGATCAGCCGCTTGAACTTGCGCGAGCCGAGCACGTTCGTCCGTTCGCCGACGAGGTACGGCCGGTTTTCCGGCTCGATGTACACGGTCTCGATGCCGGATACGGCCGGCGGATGGCTGCCCGTCTCCGTTCGCGGCTTGAAGGGCGCGAGCGCTTCGGCGAGCGCGCGGATGTGCGCCGGCGTCGTGCCGCAGCAGCCGCCCGCGATGTTGAGCCACCCTTCCCGCGCGAATTCCGTCATCTTTTTCGCGAGTGATTCGGGCGTCTCATGGTAATGGCCGTTCTCGTCGGGCAGACCGGCGTTCGGATAGCAGCTGATCGCGGTCTTCGCGATCGACGCGAGGCTGCGGATGTGGTCGCGCATGAATTCCGGTCCGGTCGCGCAGTTGAGCCCGACCGAGATCGGTTCGAGATGTTCGAGGGAAATATAGAACGATTCGATCGTTTGTCCCGCCAGCGTCGTGCCCATCGGCTCGATCGTGCCGGAGATCATGACCGGCAGCTTCCTTCCGAGCTCTTCGAACGCGCGGCGAACGCCGACGCCCGCCGCCTTCACGTTGAGCGCGTCCTGGCAGGTCTCGATCAGCAGCGCGTCCACGCCGCCTTCGATGAGCGCCTTCGCCTGGACGTAATAGCTGTCGGCCAGCTCGTCGAACGTGACGCCGCCGGTGACGGACAGCGTCTTCGTCGTCGGACCCATCGAGCCGGCGACATAGCGCGGCTTGTCCGGCGTCGAATGCTTCGCGGCCGCTTCCACCGCCAGCCGGGCAGCCGCGAGGTTGATCTCGCGCGCCCTGTCGGCAATGCCGTATTCGGCGAGCACGACGCTCGTCGCGCCGAACGTGTTCGTCTCGATGATGTCCGCGCCGGCCTCCAGGTACGCCTCGTGGATGCCGCGGATCACGTCCGGGCGGGTCAGGACGAGCATCTCGTTGCAGCCCTCGAGCGCTTCCCCGCCGAAATCGGCCGCCGTCAGGTTCGACTGCTGGATCATCGTACCCATCGCGCCGTCCAGTATGAGAATGCGATGCTTCATCGCTTCCTGAAGGGTCGGTTTCGACATGGGCACACCTTCCGCCAAAAAAAGTTAACCTTTATTCTAACAGAATGAAAACCGCATGAAAAGCCCGGGTCCGACCGGCGCCGGGCGTTTTCGCTCCCGCCGGCTTCGTGCCGCCGTCACGGCATCAAAGATGGTGGATCATTGCGTTGGTCCCATCGACAATCGGGCGGAGATGGTGTATAATCGAATCAATCGTTGATAAATCCTATTGGAAATGAGGGATTAAGATGGCCGAGATTCGCATCCGCAACACCGGCGAGAGGATCACCGGCGAGGAGAACGTGCGCGAATTCCTGAACGGGCAGGGCGTGCTCTACGAGCATTGGGACACGTCCAAGCTGCCCGGGCATCTGCGGGACAAATACGTGCTGAGCGACGAGGAGAAGAACGAGATTCTCCGGGCGTACGACGCGGAGATTCGCGATCTTGCCGGCCGCCGCGGCTATCAGACGTGGGACGTCGTCGCCCTGTCCGACGCGACGCCGAACCTGGAAGAATTGCTGAAGAAGTTCGAGCAGGTGCATACGCACACGGAGGACGAAGTCCGCGCGATCGTGGCGGGAGAAGGCATCTTCGTCATCAAGGGAAAACCCGAAACCGGTTATTTTGACGTCAAACTGAACGCGGGCGATGTCATCTCCGTTCCCGAAGGCAATCCGCATTTCTTCACGCTGACGGACCTCCGCCGTGTCGTCGCGGTCCGGCTGTTCATCGAACCTTCGGGCTGGGTCGCCCATCCGTACGAAGATCCGGAATTCCAGAAGGCCTGAATTCGCCGCAAAACCGTGAAGCCTTCCGCTTCGGGCCGTCTCCGGCGCGATGCGGAAGGCTTCCATCGTTGTCTAGAGCCGCTCGAGCAGCGACGGGAGCTCCCGGAGCGAGCGGATCTCGTAGGACGGCACGATCTCACCCGAACGTTCAAGGCCGTGCCGGTTGATCCAGATCGAGTCGATGCCGGTCCGGTTCGCGCCGAGGATGTCGGTCGTCAGCTTGTCGCCGACCATGACGGCGTCTTCCGGCCCGACGCCGAGCAGCGACAGCGCGTGGCGGAAGATCGACACCGCCGGCTTGCCTTCGCCGAACTCGCCCGAAATGACGATGTGGTCGAAATACGGCGCGAGCTTCGGCACGCCCGCAAGCTTCTCGCGTTGCAGGTCGGGCGAGCCGTTCGTCAGGAGCAGCAGCCGGTAGCGGCCGCGCAGCCGGTCCAGCACCTCGAACGTCTCGTCATACACGAGCGGCCGCGCCCGGCGCTCCGCCGGGAACCGCTCGGCCAATTCCGCGCCGAGCGCCTCGTCGTCGACGCCGATCGCCCGGAGGCCGCGGATCCAGGATTCACGGCGGTATGCCGGCGCAAGCGCTCGGAGTTTGCGGAACTCCTCCTGCTCCCCCTCGCGGAACTCCGCCCACAGCCCTTCGAACGGGTTGATGCCGATCCGCTGCGTGAACGGATACGTTTCGTACGATTCATAAAGCGCGCGCGCCTCGCGGCGCACCGCCGCTTCCAGCGCTTCCGGATCGGCGCCGGTCCGCTCCCCCGCGTACCGGCACACCGCCCCGAACGCCTCCTTCACGCTGCGCTCGTCCCAGAGCAGCGTGTCGTCAAGATCGAACAGCACCGCTTGTTTGGCCATCCGGTTTCGCTCCCGTCATTTCTTTTTTGTCTCTTCATAAAAGGGGATCCGGTTGTCCTGCGCAAACTTCCGCAGCCGGTCCGCCATTTCGTCGATCGGATACCGGTTCAGCATGCGCGAGAACACCCAGTTGCCGCCCTTCTTCGGCTCGATGACGATGTATCCCGGACGCAGGACGGTGATCGATTTGATCGCGTCGGCCGTCAGCGTCTTCGGTCCCGTGAACTTGCGCGTGCCGACATAATCCTTTCCGACCAGCAGATAGGGCCGCCTGAACCAGAACAGCGCCGCGAGCGCCAGGTAACCGGCGACCGTCAGCCAGAAGATCGGCGTCTCGAACGGGGCCGGACCGTCGGGGTCGACCGGGGTCCACGTCATTGTATAGACATAGAAGCCGATGAACAGAAGCAGAAACAGCGGCAGGATGATGCTGCGCCCCCGGTAGCGGTCCGTCGCCGCACCCGGGGAGGCGATGGCCTGAAGCCCGGCCTTCTTCCTCCGCTTGTTCAACTGTTCCATGTTCTTGCGGACTTTCCGTTCCCAGGATCGGGACATGCCGGCTCCTCCTTCCGTGCCGCCTGGTCGCCATGCCGGCTTCATCCGCCCGGCATGCCAACCCTTACTTTGACATCCCGGCCCGACCGTTGTCAAGCGGAAGGTGACGCCGCCGCGCGAAAAGGCCATCCGGAATGACCGGATGGCCGGAAATGCGCCATGTATGCGATGGCCCGACTGGCCGGATTGCCGGACGACCCCGGCATGCCGAATCGGCGGTTCAACGGTCCGACCAATCGGGAATAATGAGCCGTTGTCCCGCCCGGAGCGCGCTTCCTTCGAGACCGTTGCGCTTCCGGATCTCGTACACCGCGCGGCGCGTGTCCATGCCCTCCGCCTTGTACGCCGCGGCAATCTCCCAGAGCGTCTCGCCGGCCGACACGATGACGACGGATTCCGACGGAGACGGTGCGGCGGGTTCCCGTCCCGTCGCGCCGGTGCCCACGGTCATGAACCCGGCGCCGACCAGCACAAGGAACAGCACGGCCGCGGCATACCGCATGATCGCGAAGACGTCCCCGTACCGCGCGGGCTTCCGCTTGCCGGCTTCCGGACGGCGTTCAAGGATGGATCGGTATCTCCGGCATTCGCTCACGTACATCATGGCCGACACCCCAAACATCCGTTCTCGTTTCGCGCTCCCATCTTAACACGAACACCCGTTTGCCGTCAACGATTTTTCGAACGTTTGTTCCGCGAACTTCCGTTCCCGTCTTCCGCCGCGGTTCCTTCACATGCGAACCTGTGTTTTCGGGAACGAATGTTTGTGCTGCCGTCGTTTCTGTGTTATAATTTGGAGCAACGATACCGATCGATGGAGTGAATGCCGTGTCCAGAATTTCCAACCGTCAGCAAGCCATACTGGAATTCATCAAGAAGGAAGTGCGGGAGAAGGGCTATCCGCCCTCCGTCCGGGAGATCGGCGAAGCCGTAGGGCTTGCTTCCAGTTCGACCGTCCACGGCCATCTGGATCGGCTGGAGAAGAAGGGGCTCATTCGCCGCGATCCGACCAAGCCGCGCGCGATCGAAGTCCTCGATCACGACCACGAAGATTCGCCATATCCGCTCGCGGTCACCCGCGTCCCGGTCGTCGGCAAGGTGACGGCCGGCGTGCCGATCACGGCGACGGAGAACATCGAGGAATACTTTCCGCTTCCCGCCCATTTCACCGGCGACCATGAAGTGTTCATGCTCACGGTCAAGGGGGACAGCATGATCGAGGCCGGCATCCATGACGGCGACTATGTCATCGTGCGCCAGCAGCAGACGGCGCAGAACGGCGACATCGTCGTCGCGATGACGGAGGACAACGAAGCGACCGTGAAGCGGTTCTTCAAGGAACGCGATCATATCCGGCTGCAACCCGAGAACCCGACGATGGAGCCGCTCCGGCTGAAGCACGTCACGATTCTCGGGAAGGTCATCGGCCTGTTCCGCGCCATCCGTTAAACCGGATCATCTGATCACCACCGACAAGCCCCCCGCCATCGGCCTGACGCCGAAGGCGGAGGGCTGTTTTTTTGGCCATCGGGAGGGCTGCCGGCAATATGACTTCGTTCAAAAAAAATGAGGCCCGGTGAGAACCGTCATGTCACCGGAAACCCCGAAGCGAAAAATCATGCGTAAAAAATCTTGCGTATAAGGATCAATACATCGTCAGATATTGATCGCGCTCCCACTGGTGAACCTGCATCCGGTACATGTCCCATTCGATTTCCTTCAGCTCGTAGAAATGGGACAGTGCGTGATCGCCCAGCGCCTCGCAGATGACCTCGTCGCGGAGCAGCTCGTCCAACGCCTCGCGCAGGCTCGTGGGCAGCATCTGGATGCCTTCCTCGATCCGCTCTTCCTCCGTCATCACGTAGATGTTCCGGTTTACCGGCGCCGGCAGCTTCATCCGTTTCTTGATGCCGTCAAGACCGGCTTTGAGGATGACCGCGAGCGCAAGGTACGGGTTGGCCGCCGGGTCCGGGCTGCGAATCTCGATCCGCGTGCTGAGGCCCCGCGACGCCGGAATGCGCACCATCGGGCTGCGGTTGCTCGCCGACCAGGCGACGTAGTTCGGCGCTTCGTAGCCGGGAACGAGCCGCTTGTAGGAGTTGACCGTCGGGTTCGTGATTGCCGCGAACCCCCTGGCGTGATGCAGCACACCGGCCATGAACCAGCGCGCGACCTCGCTCAGGCCGAGCGGGTCGTCCGGGTCATAGAACGCGTTCTCGTTGCCGCGGAACAGCGAGACGTGGCAGTGCATGCCCGATCCGTTCACGCCGTACAGCGGTTTCGGCATGAACGTCGCGTGCAGGCCGTGCTGCCGGGCGACCGTCTTGACGACGAGCTTGAACGTCTGGATCCGGTCGGCGGCCGTCACCGCGTCGGAATATTTGAAGTCGATCTCGTGCTGGCCGGGCGCGACCTCGTGGTGCGACGCCTCGATCTCGAAGCCCATCTCCTCGAGCGTGAGCACGATCTCCCGGCGGCAGTTCTCGCCGAGATCGGTCGGCGCCAGGTCGAAATAGCCGCCCTGGTCGTTCACCTCGTTCGTCGGATTGCCGCGCTCGTCGGTCTTGAACAGGAAAAATTCCGGCTCCGGACCGACGTTCATCGTCGAGAAGCCGAGCTCCTCCGCTTCCTTCAGCACCCGCTTCAGGATGCCGCGCGGGTCACCCGCGAACGGCGTGCCGTCCGGCATGTAGACGTCGCAGATCAGCCGCGCGACCCTGTCTTCCGTCACCCACGGGAAGATGACCCACGAATTGAGATCGGGATACAGATACATGTCGGATTCCTCGATCCGGACGTAGCCTTCGATCGAGGAACCGTCGAACATCATCTTGTTGTCGAGCGCCTTCTCGAGCTGGCTCAACGGAATCTCCACATTCTTGATCGTCCCGAGCAGATCCGTGAATTGCAGCCGGATGAACCGGACGTTCTGCTCCCGCGCGATGCGCAGGATGTCCTCCTTGGTATAACCCATCCTATCCTCTCCTTGCAAAAATCAGGGTCTGTTGTTGTAGAACCTGGACAGCTGCCCCTGGATGAGCGAAGTCTTGCCGGGACGGCGCTCGAGCAGTTGCTGCTTCAGCAACCGGTGGAGCTGCATGTCCGTCAGCTCGCGGCGCTTGCTTTCGGTCTGCGGCGTGATGACCGTCGCTTCCTCCGAATCCTTTGAAACCGGATTCAAGACCTGCTTGATACCGGCAATGTTGACGCCCTTTTCGATCAGGGCCTTGATCTCGAGCAGCCGCTCGACATCGTTGAACGAGAACAGCCGCTGGTTGCCCTGGGTGCGGGCCGGGCAGATCAGACCGTGCTGCTCGTAGTAACGGATCTGGCGCGCGGTCAAATCCGTCAGTTTCATGACGATGCCGATCGGAAAGAGCGCCATGTTTCGGCGGATCTCGTCACCCATGACGCATCAACCTTCCCGTTTCGAATATGGTTTGGTCTTGCGGACACAACAAAACGTGTCAAGACATGTTAGGTTTAATTACAATGTTAGACCGTTCGGCAAGCCGTGTCAAGGCTGCCAATATCCCAAGTTTGGCATGCGCGTACGTGAGGCCGCCCTGCACATACGCGATGTACGGCTCCCGGATCGGTGCGTCGGCCGACAGTTCCAGGCTGCCGCCCTGCACGAACGCGCCGGCCGCCATGATGACCGGATGATCGTAACCCGGCATGTCGCCGGGCTCCGGCAAAGCGTGCGCGTCGACGGCCGCCGCCTGCTGGATGCCCTGGACGAAGGCGATGAGCGCCTCGGCCGAATCGAACCGGATGGCCTGGATCAGGTCGGTTCTCGGCTCGTTCCAGCGCGGCTTCGTCTCGAAGCCCAGTTCCTCGAGCATCGCGGCGGCGAAGATGCTCCCCTTCACCGCCTGGCCCACCATGTGCGGCGCGAGGAAAAAGCCCTGGAACATCCAGCGCTGCATCCCGAAGGTCGCGCCGACTTCGCCGCCGATCCCGGGCGCGGTGAGCCTGCCGGCCGCCTTCTCCACGAGATCCGCGCGGCCGCAGACGTATCCGCCGGACAGCGCCAATCCGCCGCCGGGATTTTTGATCAGCGATCCGGCCATCAGATCGGCGCCGGCTTCGGTCGGCTCCGTCTCCTCGGTGAATTCGCCGTAGCAGTTGTCGACGAACACGACGCAATCGGGCTTGACCGCCTTCACCCGGCGCACCATTTCGCCGATCTCGGAGACGGTGAACGACGCGCGCCAGTCGTAGCCGCGCGATCGCTGGATCGCGACGACGCGCGTCCGCTCGCCGATCGCGGCCCGAACGGCCTCCCAATCGACGCCGCCGTCCGGAAGCAGCGGCACTTCCCGGTATCCGATGCCGAAATCGCGTAGCGACCCCTTGCCGTCTCCGGGCTCGCCGATCACGTTGTGCAGGGTATCGTACGGCCTGCCGGTGATGTAGAGCAGCTCGTCACCGGGCCTGAGCACGCCGAACAGCGCGCAGCAGATCGCATGCGTGCCGGAAGCGAAATGCGGCCGCACGAGCGCCGCCTCCGCGCCGAACACGTCGGCGTAGATCCGCTCGAGGATTTCGCGGCCGCTGTCATGGTAACCGTAACCGGTCGAACCGTTCAGATGGAAATCGCTCACCCGGTGGCGCTGGAAGGCGCGGATCACCTTCCACTGGTTCCGTTCCGCGATCCGGTCCGCCTCGCGCAGCCGCGAAGCGATCCGCTCCTCCACCTTTTCCGCCAATGCGAGCCATTCCTTGCTGATGCCGTGAATCATTCCGGATTCCTTCCCGTCATCTTCTGGTTTGCCGAATGCCGGCGGCGGTTGCCCGCCGTGTCCCATTAAAACACATTCCGGTTCGGCGAATCAAACACGAAAAACGTGCGGGGCGCGGTGCGGGAAAACCGGACAAACGAAGGGCCGGACCCGTCACGCGGATCCGGCTCCGTCGTGCAGCGCATAGGGCTTCAGCTTGTAGCCGTTCGTTTCGTATTCGCGCCGGTTCAGCCGTACCGCGATCCGCATCGTCTCGCCGTCATCCGCGGGCGACCGGTCGACGACCTCGCCCATCCGGTGGGCCAGCGCGATCAGATCCCCCCGGGCGCAGGGAATCGCGAACACGCGGATCTCCCCGGACAGCTTGTCCTGCACGGCGCGGCCGATCGCCGCCCGGTCCTCCGGCGAAAACGCGCAGACGAGCAGCGCGTCGTCGTCCCGCCTGAGCAATGGCCGCTCTTCTTCCGGGCACAGATCGATTTTGTTGTACAGCACGATCCTGGGCTTGTCCCCCGCGCCGAGCTCGGTCAGGATCCGGTCGACGACCGCCATCTGTTCTTCCCGGTACGGCGACGAGCTGTCCACCACATGGAGGATGAGATCCGCCTCCGCCGCCTCCTCGAGCGTCGAACGGAAAGCGGCAACGAGCTCGTGCGGCAGGTTCTGGATGAAACCGACCGTATCTGTCAGGACGACCTGCGTGCCGTCCGGCAGGGTCCAGGCGCGGGACGTCGGATCCAGCGTCGCGAACAGCTGATTCTCGACGTATACGTCCGCGTTCGTCAGCTCGCGGAGCAGCGTCGACTTGCCGGCGTTCGTGTATCCGACGAGCGCGACCTGCGTGACTCCCGTCTTGCGCCGCCGCTCCCGCTGCACGCCGCGATGGCGCATCACTTCGGCGAGCTGCCGCTTCAGATCCGCGATCCGCTCGCGGATGTGGCGCCGGTCCGTCTCCAGCTTCGTCTCGCCCGGACCGCGCGTGCCGATGCCGCCGCCGAGCCGTGACAGGTTCCTGCCGTGCCCCGACAGGCGCGGCAGCAGATAGCTGAGCTGGGCGAGCTCGACCTGGATGATGCCTTCCCGCGTTCTGGCCCGCTGCGCGAAAATGTCCAGAATGAGCTGCGTCCGGTCGATGATCTTGAGATCCAGCCCTTCCTCCAGGTTGCGCACCTGCGCGCCGGACAGCTCCTGGTCGAAGATCGCCATCGTCGCGCCGAGCTCCTGCCCGACCGCGCGCAGCTCCTCCACCTTCCCCTTGCCGATGAAATACTTCGGATCCGGCGCTTCCCGGTGCTGCGTCACCGCCGTGAGCACCTCGACGCCGGCCGTCTCGGCCAGCGCGACGAGCTCGCGCAGCGAATAATCCGGGTCGACGCCGGCGCGCTTCATCGCGTCCGTGACCAGGCTGACCAGAATCGCCCGCTCGCGGACGGACGCCGTCGTCTCGTGCAGTGTCGTCATGCCGCCCACGCTCCTCCGATGCTCCCCATAGGATGCTCTCCGAACCGGCCGCGCGCGGGTATCATGCGTCCTCCGCGTCCCAGCGCAGATCCTCCGCCCGGATCGTCATCAGCTCCTGCCGGCCGGGCTGGCCGGTGCCGTACAGGTTGAGCAGCCGCACCGCCTGGTGGCGGATCGCCTTCTCGATCGTGTTCCGCACGTACCGCGCGTTGCTGAACGGAAGCAGCGAATTCCGCTTCCGCTCGGCAAGATGCTGGCGCAGCTTCTCGATCGCCTGCGGCTGCAGCTCGTAATCCCGCTCCTTCGCCATCAGCTCGGCGATCCGGACGAGCTGATCCACCGTGTAATCCGGAAAATCGATCCGGATCGGGAAGCGCGAAGGCAGTCCGGGATTGGAGAGCAGGAACATGTCGATCTCGTTCGGGTAACCGGCGAGGATGAGCACGAACTGGTTCTTGTAGTCCTCCATCGCCTTGACCAGCGTGTCGATCGCTTCCTTGCCGAAATCCTTCTCGCCTCCGCGCGCGAGGCTGTACGCCTCGTCCACGAACAGGACGCCGCCGAGCGCCTTGCGCACCATCTCCCGGGTCTTCTGCGCCGTATGCCCGATGTATTCGCCGACGAGATCGGCGCGCTCCACCTCGATCAGGTGCCCCTTCGGCAGCACGCCCATCTTCTGGAACAGCTTCGCGACGATGCGCGCGACCGTCGTCTTGCCCGTGCCCGGGTTGCCGCTGAAAATCATGTGGTACACCTGCGGGCCGACCGCCAGCCCCGCCGCCGACCGAAGGCCGGAAATGTGGAGCAGCGCGTAGATCTCGTAAATGAGCGCCTTCACCTTCTCCAGGCCGACCATCGCGTCCAGCTCGCGCTGGATTTCGGCGAAGGGCGAACCCGGATCCGCCGGTCCCCTCACAGGTTCGCGGGCCGGCGGTTCGGCCGGCGGCGCGGCCTGGTCGGCGGGCCGGAGGACGATGCTGATTTGCCGCGAAGGCCTCGGAGCGCCCGTACCGCCCGCCGCTATAGCGCGTCCGCTCATCTGCCCCATCCCATCCTTCTTCCGTGTGTGATCCGGACGACGTCTACGGTCCGCCTGATGCATGATCCATCTTATTCGCCAGCACGGCGGGATATTAGCAGATTCGGACGGTCCGGACGCGCCTACAGACCGGGGCGGTCGGGGATCTGCAGCCCGAAGCGCAGGAGCAGGCTGTCCAGTTTCCATTTCGTCCAGGCCAGCACTTCGCGGGCGTGCTTCTGCGACGCGGGCAGCACCTTCGATTCCGCCGCGGCGAATCCCGGCCCGTCGTAGCCGAGCCGGAGCGCCACGTCCCGCGCCCGCGCCGCGTGAAAGTCGTGCGTCACGATGAGCGCCGTGCGCAGGCCCTCCCGTTCCATGATTCCGCGGCTGAACAGCAGATTCTCGTAGGTGCTCCGCGCCTCGTTCTCGAGCAGCATCCGGTCCTCCGGCACGCCGCGCGCGGCCAGGTAATGCCGCATCCCTTCGGCTTCCGAGAGCCTTGATCCGGGATGGTCGTAGCCGCCGGTCAGGATCAACACGCGGAAGCGGCCTTCCCTGTACAGCTCAAGCGCCTTGTCCAGCCGTTCCCTGAGCCCCGGGCTCGGCTCGCCGTCCCAAAGGGCGGCCCCGAGCACGATGCCGGCGTCGTAAACGGCAAGCTCCGGCTCCGGCCGGAACGATTCGATCTTCCAGAGCACCCACGCGACCCAGGCCGCGCAGGCCAACGCGAGCCAAAGCGGCGACCAGCGCGGCTCTGGCGAGCCTGACCGCCGGCCGCATGCGGCGCTTCCGCACGCGCGCGGCCGGGACGCCCGCCGGCCTCACTTCGGATCTTTCCCGACGGCCCGTTCCGCGAGCTGCTTGCGGTGCCTCAGGCTGAGCGTGAAATAGCGGAACCGGCCGTTCCGGATCATCGAGAGCAGCCGTTCGGCGGTCCGGCGCGCCATTTCCGCGTCGCGCTTCGAGATTTCGCCCTTCTTCACCGCTTCTTCCAGTTCGTCTTCGTCGAGCAGATACACTTCGCCCGTCGGCAGCACGACGATGTCCAGGTACAGATCGTCAAACCAGGGCACCTTCTGGTCGGTCATGCCCTGGTTCTTGCAGATGTCGATGTACCATTGCACGACCCTGCCCTTGTCGTCGAACATCGTCGTGACGACGAAGTGCTCGCCCTTCGGAAAATGCTGCATCCACAGATAGCCCTTGTTCGCGAGGCAGAGCCTCCGTCCGTTGTATTCCTTCCAGAGCGGTTCGCGCAGCTCGTGAATCCGGTAGAACGTGACCAGGCCGCGGTAATCGTCCCCGTCCAACGCCAGACAGCTGTAGCTTCTTCGCAGGATGCGTCTCCAGTTGGCCCGATCCGAAAATTTCCGTTTCATGGCACGATACCTTTCCGCATGGTAATGAAACTCCGTATGAAAAAAGATTACCACAACTGTCCGCTCATCACCAGTTCACCGCGAAACAATCCGCCATCGTCATGGATCCGGTCCGGCGGCGCCGCGCATGCCGATGCGGCCGGAACGTGCCGCCCGCACACGTGCGGCCCGCCGGGCGGAGCGTCAGCCGGCCGGCGCGACGCCCGCGGGCGCCGGTTCCGCCGTTCCGTCGCCCTCGAACCTGCCGGTTCCGGGCCAGGGCGGCTGCTCCCCGGTACCGCCGCCGGGAGCAGCGCCGTCGCCGCCGGCGCCCGGAACGGCGCCGTCAGGCTGTCCGCCGCCCTCGCCGCCTTCCGTTGTTCCGTTCCAGCCTCCGTTCACGCCGTCATCCGTTCCGCCGTCCGTGCCGCCGTTCGCACCGCCGTTCGTCCCGCCGTCCGTTCCGCCGTCCGTTCCGCCGTCGTCCTGCCCGCCGTCCTCCGCCTCTTCACCGGGATCGAACAGGTCGCCGGGCAGCGGCCATTCGAAGCCGTTTTCGCCGTCGGGTCCGTCGTCCGTCGGGCCGTCCGGCGGTTCGGGCTCGATGCCGGCCGTCTCCGGCACCCGGACGCCGCGCACCGTCGACGGATCGCCCTCGATCGCGTGCTTCTTGTCATAGGCGGTCACGTAATATTCGTACGCGACGCCCGGTTCCACCGCGAAGTCGAGCGCCGTCACGGACTCCGTAACCGTGATCAGCTCGAACGCGTCCTCGCCTTCCGCCTTCCGGTAGACGCGGTATAGGAGATCCCCCTGCTGCCGCGACCAGGACAGCCGGACGCCGAGCTCCGCCTCGCTCCAGACGACGGAGAACCCGCCCACGGTCGGCGGCTTGGTGACCGTCTTTACGCCCTCCGGCTTCACGAAGGACGTGACCGGCACATCCTTCAACGCTTCTCCCATCACCTTCGCGAACAGCGCCGCCGCCATCGAGCTGCCGCGCTTCAGCACGTGCCGCTCGTCCGTCCGGTCGTAGCCCATCCAGACGGCGGCCGTCCATTCCGGCGTGTAACCGACGAACCAGACGTCGCGGTTGCCGCTGGATTTGAATCCCGGAATGCCGTGCTCGGTCGTGCCGGTCTTGCCCGCGACCGGACGGTTGATCCGCGCCTTCGTGCCCGTGCCGCCGCTTTCGAGCACCGCCTGAAGCATTTCCGTCATGTACCAGGCCGTCTCCGCCTTGATGAGCCGCTTCTCCTCCGGCGCCTTGTACCGGTAGATGACCTTGCCGTCCCGGTCCTCGATGCGCACGATCGCGTGCGGATCGACCGAGAGGCCGCCGCTGGCGAACACGCTGTACGCGGTCGCCATTTCGAGCGGCGTCACCCCGCGCGTGAGACCCCCGAGGGCGATCGCCAGGTTGCGGTCCTGCGCATCCAGCTCGATGCCGAGCCGCTTCGCGAATTCGATGCCTCGGTCCAAGCCGATTTCGTTCAGCAGCCAGACCGTCGAGGCGTTGCGCGATTCCTTGAGCGCCTGGCGCATCGTGATCGAGCCCGCGTATTTGCCGCCCGGATTGGTCGGGCAATAATCGCCGTAGCAGCGCTTTTCGTCCTTCAGGACGGACCAGGGGAACCAGTCACCCGTCTCGAGCGCCGGCCCGTACACCGCGATCGGCTTGAACGCCGAGCCGGGCTGGCGCGGCTGCACCGCGCGGTTCAACCCCTTGTTCTGGTACTCGCGCCCGCCGGCCATCGCCTCGATCTCGCCGGTCCGGTGGTCGATGATCACCATCGCGCCCTGGACGATCCGGTCGTCCGGACTTTCCTCGAAATTGGCCGGATCGGCGAACGCCCGCTCGACGATCCGCTGCGCGTTCGTGTTGAGCGTCGTGTAGATCCGGTATCCGCCGACGCGCAGCTCCTCCTCCGTCAGGCCGGTCACCCGTTCCGCCTCGCCGGTGACGTAGTCCACGAACGCCGGATAGCGCGCCGCCGCCGCTCCCGCGTACGCGCCCTCCGGCGGCTCGTATTCGGCCGCCTTCCGCTTCGCCTCCTCCGCCTGCTCCGCCGTGATGAGCCCCTGCTCCCGCATCAGCGAGAGCACGACCGCCATCCGCTCGAGCGCCCGGTCGAGGTTGCTGACCGGATTGTAGACGTTCGGCGCCTTCGGAATGCCGGCCAGCATCGCGATCTCCCAGATCTCGAGATCGTTCAGGTCGTTTTTGCCGAAATAGAGCTTCGAAGCCGCGAGAATGCCGTGCGCGCCCCTGCCGAAATAGATCCGGTTCAGGTACAGCTCCAGAATCTCGTCCTTGGACAGGTTGTTCTCGAGCGCCAGCGCGATGGAAGCTTCCGTGGCCTTGCGGAAAAAGGTTTTCTCGTGGCTGAGGAACATGTTCTTCGCGAGCTGCTGCGTGATCGTGCTCCCGCCTTCCACCATCCTCCGCGCCAGGATGTCCTTCACGAGCGCGCGGCCGATCGCCCAGAAGTCGACGCCTTCATGCTCGTAGAACCGCTTGTCCTCCACCGCGATGAACGCGCGGTAGACCATCTCCGGTATATCCTTGAATGCCACGTACTCCCGGTTTTCGACCGTCGCCAGCGCGGCCGCCTCACGGCCGTCCTTGTCGTAGATGATCGTCGTCTCGGCGAAGACGAACGCGTTCCGGTTCGCCGCGAGGATCCGCTCGCCGTTCAGCATGATCAGGAGATAGCCGACCACCGCGCAGACAACCATGAGGGTCCCGCCGGCCAGCATCCAGCCGAGCCAGCCCCCGCGACTTCTTTTGCGCGTTCGGCGCGCCTTGCCTTGCGCGCCGAACGCGGACGGACGCTTCGGTTTACGATCCGCCGCCACAGCAGACTCCCCTCCTCCTCCGTATCGCCTGTCTCTCTATTTTCTCCGGAAACAAAAGAACAACCCACGGCCGGCCGCCCGGGCGCCTGCTGCGCTCCGCCGCGGCTCGAAGGGGCGGGTTGCTCCTTGTCGATCCGTTATTTCAATTGACGATGCGCAAGGTTGAAAAGTTTCGCCTGCGTTCAGGATTCCGGATTCGGATCCGGAACGAGGGACACGCTGCGCTGCGGGGTAAAGGTCGAGATCGCATGCTTGTAGATCATTTGCTGACGGCCGTCGCTCTCGATCACGATCGTGAAGTTGTCGAATGCCCGGACGACGCCCCGGATCTGGAAGCCGTTCGTGAGGTAGACCGTCACGGGAACGCTGTCCTTGCGAAGATGGTTGAGGAACGTGTCCTGAATGTTGATGGATTTGCTCATGGGCCGTTACCCCCGTCGAAAAGATTGGATACTCATCTTATTCCGCCTCATCCTTGAATTTCCCTGCTATTATAGCATGAATGGCTTCCAGATGGGCGATAAAATTTCCTTCGTCCGTCACATCCACCCATTTGATCCCGTTCATCCGCCTGAACCAGGACAATTGGCGCTTCGCGTATCGCCGCGTATTCCGCTTCAGCCGTTCGATGCACTCCACGAGCGGCAGACCTTCGGTGAGGTGCGGCACGATCTCCTTGTAACCGATCGCCTGCATCGCGGTCGCCTCCGGCGGCACGCCGCGGGCGAGCAGCCTCCGCACCTCGTCGACAAGGCCCGCCTCGATCATCGCGTCGACGCGCCTGTCGATGCGATCATACAGAATGTTCCGGTCCATCGTCAACCCGATCAGGCAGAAGTCGTACGGCGATTCGCGGGGCTCGCGGAACCCGGAGATTTTCGCCGACATCGCCTCTCCGGTTCCGATCGCGATCTCGAGGGCGCGGACGACGCGCTTCACGTCGTTCGGATGGAGGCGCGCCGCGGATGCGGGGTCGACCTCGCGGAGCCGCTCGTGGAGCGCCTCGGCGCCGTGCTGCTCCGCAAACCGCTGCAGCTCGGCCCGAATCCGGTTGTCCGCGGGAGCCTCGGGAAAATCGAACCCGTACAGCAGCGACTCGATGTACAGCCCCGTGCCGCCGACGATGAACGGGAGCCGGCCGCGCGCGGCGATTTCGCCGATGAGCCCCCGGGCCAGCTGCTGGAACTCGCCGGCGGCGAACGGCTCCTCCGGATCGCGGATGTCGATCAGATGGTGCGGAATGCCGCTCGTTTCTTCGGGGCGGATCTTGGCGGTGCCGATGTCCATGCCGCAGTACACCTGCATCGAGTCACCCGAGATGATCTCCGCGTTCCACCGGCGCGCGATCTCGATGCTGTAACGCGTCTTGCCGACCGCCGTCGGGCCGACGAGGACGAGCAGCCGCACCTTTCCCGTGCGGGGGTCACGGACGTTCAACGTGAATCACTCCGTAGGCGACGGCGGACGGATTTTTCGCGGTGACGCGGGTAAAGCCGAGGCGCTCGAATTCGCCGCTCTCCCGGTTCTCCTTCATCACGACGGTGCGGCGCGCGACGCGCATCGCCTCGCGCACGGCCTCCGGCGAGAGCGGCGCCGGATTGGCGATGCCCCTGAGCGGCAGCATGGAAGACGATTCGAGCACCGGAATGCGGAACATCGGATCGAAATAGACGATGTCGAAGCTGTCGTCCGGAAGGGAACGCAGGTAGTCGAGGTGATCGGTCCGGATCAGCTCGATCCGGCGCAGGGCGGCGTTGAGATCGGCTAGTCCCGTGTCGTAGGTGCGGAGGCCTTCGCGGACGATCACGTACAACACCGCCTCGCTCTCGAGCGCGACGACGCGGCCGGACGGCCCGACGGTCCAGGCGAACACGAACGCGTCCCCCGCCAGTCCGGCGGTGCAGTCCAGGACGCTGTCCCCCGGCCGCGCGCCGCTGATTTCGACGAGCGGATCGGTGCCGCCGTCGCGCAGCCGCCTGGCGCGGACGAGCCCCATGCCCGGATGGTAGCGCAGCGGCAGCCCGCCGTCGTCCGCATGCAGCCGGAGTCCGTCCGGACCGGTGACGAGCACCCGGTCGTCCTGGTGCCGTCTGCGGATCGCGGAGAGCGTCTGGCGGTTCCGCGGCACGAACCGGCCGCCCAGCTCGGCGGCCAGCGCCTTCGCGAGCGCCGTCTCCTCCTCCGTCGGCTTCATGCCGGTCGTCACGATCATGGCGTCACATCACCCGCTTGAACATTTTCTCGAGCTGGTAGGTCGGGATGTGGACGACGATCGGCCTTCCGTGCGGGCAGGTGTACGGCTGTTCACAGGCGGCCAGACGGGCGATGAGGGCCTCGCCCTCCTCGCGGGTCATCCGGTCGTTCGCCCGGATCGACGCCTTGCAGGCGGTCATCATCGCCGCCTTCTCCCGCAGCTTGCCGATGTCGATCGCCTTCTTCTCGGCGAGGATCCACTCGGCCATCTCCTCGATGATCTCCCGCTCGCGGCCCGGCGGCAGCCATTCGGGACAGGCGCGGACGAGGAACGCGTTCGGGCCGAACGGCTCGAGCTCCACCCCGGCCGCGGCGAACGCGTCGAGCCGGGTGCGGACGATCTCCGCCTCGCCGGGCGTGAACTCGAGCGTGATCGGCACGAGCAGCGCCTGGCTCAGCTTCGGCGGTTCGGCGAACTTGCGCAGATAGTATTCGTAGTTGATCCGCTCGTGGGCCGCGTGCTGGTCGATCAGGTACAACCCGTCCTCTCCCTGGGCGAGGATGTAGGTGCCGTGCAGCTGGCCGATCCAGGACAGCTCGGGAAACGGACGGCGCGCGGCGCCGCCGTCAGCCGGCCCGTCCGCGCCGGACATGCCGGGGGCCTCCGTCATCCGCTCCGAATCCGGGGCGAATCCGGCCGCCGCCTCGCGGACGGCCGCCCCGTCCAGCCTGTCGGACGGCCGGTACAGCCGCTCCGCCGCGTCCCGCGGCAAACGGGGCGCGGGTCGCCCGTCCTTGAGGCCGGGGGCCGTGTTTCCGGCGCCGGACCGCCCCGGCGCGACCCTCGGCGCGCGGGGATCGCCGGCGGTGATTCCCGCGCCGCTCCGTTCCGGCGTCCCCAGCCGGACCCGGACCTCGCCGGCGAACTCCCCCGCTCCTTCCCGTCCCGGCGCATCCTGCCGGGCGCGGAGAGCGTCCGCCGGGCCCGCGGTATCGGACCGTTGCGCGGAAGACGGGGCATGGCGCCGCTCTCCGGTGTCCGCCGCCGGTCTTCCGGCATCCGGAGCCGGCGGGAACGACAGCCGCTCCTGGATGACGGCCTGCTTCATCCCGGCGGCGGGCGCCGACGGAATGTGCGGCGTCCGCCCGAGCGCCCCGCGCAGCGCCGATGTGACCAGCTCCTTCAGCTCCGCCTCCTTGCTGAACCGCACGTCCAGCTTGGACGGATGGACGTTGACGTCGACGAGGCCGGGATGCATGCCGACCTCCAGCACGACGAGCGGATAGCGCCCGACCGGCAGCCACGTGTGGTACGCGTCCAGGATCGCCTGCTGGAGCGCGAAGCTGCGGACATGGCGTCCGTTCACGATCGTCGTGATGCCGCTCCGGTTCGCGCGGGTCAGCTCCGGCTTCGACAGCCACGCGTCCAGCCGGTAGTCCGGATCCTCGGCGGTCGCGCGGAGCATCTTACGGGCGGCGGACGTGCCGTAAATCGCGGCGATCACCTGCAGCCGGTCGCCGCCGCCGGTCGTGCGGAGCAGCGTGTTCCCGTTGTGCGTCAGCGAGAACGCGATGCCGGGATGGGCCAGCGCCAGCCGGTTCACGCAGTCGGAGATGTGGCCGAGCTCGGTCTGGATCGTCTTCATGTATTTCAGTCTTGCCGGCGTGTTGTAAAACAGATCCCGGACGGTGATGTCCGTGCCCCTGGGGGACGCGGTCTGCTCGATCGACAGCACGCGGCCGCCTTCGAGCACGATTTTGCGCCCGAGCCCGGAATCGTCCGCCGCGCTCGTACAGACGACGCGCGAGACGGCCGCGATGCTCGGCAGCGCCTCGCCGCGGAAACCGAGCGTCGCGATCCGGAACAGATCCCGGTCCGAGCGGATTTTGCTCGTCGCGTGCCGCTGGAACGCGAGCTCCAGATCATCGGGCGTGATCCCGGTCCCGTTGTCCCGCACGCGGATGGAGGCGAGCCCGCCTTCCTCGACCGCGATGTCGATCTCGGTCGCTCCCGCGTCGATCGCGTTCTCCGCCAGCTCCTTCACGACCGAAGCCGGACGTTCCACGACTTCGCCCGCTGCGATCCGGTTCGCGAGCTGTTCGTCCATCACCCGGATGATTCCCATTGCGCACCTCCGCTTTCCGCCGCCCCGTCCCGCAGATTTGCGCGGCTACTCGTTGAGCTTCATTTTCATCTCGTGGATCCACTGCATCGCCATGAGCGGCGTCATGTTCATCAGGTCGACCTTGCGCAGCTGCTCCAGCACGTGCGTCTCGGCGGCGCTGCGCTTCGGCCTGGACGGCGCCGCCGGTTCCTCGAACAGCGCGAGCTGGATCGGCTCCTCCTTCGCGGGCGCCGCCTCGCGCGCGGAGGAACCTTCCGCCGCTCCGCGAACGGAGGAAATTCCGGTCCCGGAAGCATCGGGACGGGCGGGTCCGGCGGGCTGCGCGTTCCCCCGGGATTCGTCCCGTTCCGCCTGATGCAGCAGCTCGTAGGCGCGCGCGATGATCGATGCCGGAAGTCCCGCGAGCTGCGCGCAGTAGATGCCGTAGCTGGTCCCCGCGGCGCCCGGCACGAGCTTGCGCAGGAACGTCACGGTGCCCTCCTCTTCCGCCACCGCCATGCAGCCGTTCCGGAGGCCGGGGAGCGTCTCCTCGAGCCGGGCGAGCTCATGGAAGTGCGTCGATACGAGCGCCTTGCATCCGATCCGGTCGTGAACGTATTCGATGACCGCCTGGGCGATCGCCATCCCTTCCGACGTCGACGTGCCGCGTCCCAGCTCGTCGATGATGACGAGGCTGCGCCGCGTCGCTCGCTCGGTCATGACCTGGATCTCCTTCATTTCGACCATGAACGTGCTCCGTCCGCCCGCGAGGTCGTCCGCCGCGCCGATCCGCGTGAAGATCCGGTCGGTCAGCGGAATCTCGGCCCGCTTCGCCGGCACGAAGCAGCCGATCTGCGCCATGATGCAAATGAGCGCGGCCTGGCGCATGTACGTGCTCTTGCCGGCCATGTTCGGACCGGTGATGAGCAGCATCGGCGCCTCCGCGGTCAGGTGCGTGCCGTTCGCGATGAACGGCTCGCCGTCCGTCATCGTCTCGACGACCGGATGCCGGCCGTCCTCGATGACGAGGTCGAACCCTTCCGTGATCACCGGTCTGACATAGCGGCGCTCCGCGCTGACGTGCGCGAACGACTGCAGCGCGTCGATCGCGGCGATCGCGCCGGCCAGCTTCTGCAGCCGGTCGATCTCGCCGGCGATCCGGTCCCGGAGCTCGCAAAACTTCCGGTACTCGAGCTCGACCATCTTCTCCTCGGCTTCGAGGATGAGCTGCTCCTTCTCCTTCAGCTCCGGCGTGACGAACCGCTCCGCGTTGGCCAGCGTCTGCTTCCGCTCGTAACGGCCCTCCGGCACCAGCGGGAGGTTCGGTTTGGACACCTCGATGTAATAACCGAACACCTTGTTGTAGCCGACCTTGAGCGACTTGATGCCGGTCGCCTCGCGCTCGGCGCGCTCGAGCTCGGCGATCCACCGCTTGCCGTTCACGCTAGCCTCGCGCAGCCTGTCCAGATATTCGTCGCATCCGCTCTTGATGAGTCCGCCCTCCCGCACCGACACCGGCGGATCGTCGACGATGATCGCCTCGATCCAGTCCGCGATGTCCACGCAGGGGTCGAGGCCCGCCACGAGCCGGGCGAGCGCCGGAGACTGCGACGAGGCGCACAATTCGGCGATGCGCGGCGCCTGGCGGAGCGAGGTCTTCAGCGCGATCAGGTCGCGCGCGTTCGCGCTGCCGTACGCGATCCGGCCGACCAGGCGCTCGAGGTCGTAGATGTCGTTCAGCGCGGCGCGCAGTTCCTCGCGCAGCATGAGGTCGGCGACCAGCCTGTCCACCGCATCCAGCCGCTCCTCGATCGCGGCGCGGCTGAGCAGCGGCTTGTCGATCCACCGGCGAAGCGTCCGCGCGCCCATCGCCGTGCACGTCCGGTCGAGCAGCCAGAGCAGCGAGCCGCGGCGGCTGCGCTCGTGCACCGTCTCGGTCAGCTCCAGGTTGCGCCGCGTATGCTGGTCGAGCACCATGAACTGGTTCGGTTCGTATTCGCGGAAGCGGTTGAGGTGAACGAGCGCGCGGCGCTGCGTCTCCTCGAGATAGCCGGTCAGCACGCCGATCGCCCGGCGCCTCGCGGGAGCGAGCCCCGCGAGCGCGTCCGCGCCGAACCGTTCGGCGAGCCGCGCCTCGTCGAACGTCTCCCGCGGCGTGTACACGACGTTCCTGCCGGCCATCGCCGGCGCTTCCTTCAGCTTCGCGAGGAGCTCGCCGGCGCCGACGATCTCGCGCGGCTGGTACACGCCCGTCTCGTCGGCGACCGCCTCGATCGCCGCGGGAAACGACGTCACATACAGTTCGCCCGTCGACAGATCGCAGACCGCGAGCCCGCAGACGCCGTCCTCCTCCGCGAGGCCCGCGATGAAATTGTTGCCGCGCTCCTCGAGCGAGCGGGTCTCCATGATCGTCCCGGGCGTCACGATGCGGACGATCTCGCGGCGGACGACGCCCTTCGCGGACTTCGGGTCTTCCACCTGCTCGCAGATCGCGACCTTGTAGCCCTTGTCGATCAGCTTCGCTATGTAGCTCTCGGCGGAATGATACGGAACGCCGCACATCGGAATGCGTTCTTCGGCGCCGCCGTCCCGTCCGGTGAGCGTGATTTCCAGTTCGCGGGCGGCCAGGATCGCGTCGTCGAAGAAGAGTTCGTAGAAATCGCCGAGGCGGAAGAAGAGGAACGCGTCCTTCACCTGTTCCTTGATCGCCAGATATTGCTGAATCATCGGCGTGTATTGTGCCGTCATGCCGCCCCTCCCAAGGTCAGCGGCCGCCTGTCCCGGCGGCCGGACATCATTGGTCATTATACCAGAAAGCCGACCGCTCGTGGAGCAAAGGAAGGCGGAGGAGACCGCAACCCCCGCCTGCCCGTACGATGCGCCGGACCGCCTACTCCGCCGGCGATCCCGCATCGTCCCGCACGCTCTTGTCCGCTTCCCCGGCCGGAGATGCCGCGGCCTTACCGCCGGGCCGCCCGCTTCCCGCCGGAATCCCCCATTTCGGCCGGATGTCGTCGTCTTCGCGCCACACCGCGCCCCGCTCGAGCGCGGCGAAGAACGGAACGATCCACCGCCTGTACATCGCATAGCCGGGCACGCGGCGCATCGCGTCGTGCACCCTAAGGGCCAGCCTGCGCAGCGTCTCCCGGTCGCCCGCGTAATAGGCCCGCCGGCCTTCCGGCGTCTCGCTCGGGAGCCCCGTCAGCACGGCCAGCAAATCGGTATGCCGCGCGGCGAGCAGCGCGGAGGCGAACGCCGCCCGGGCGGCGACCGGCGACACGAGCCAGCTCGGCGGCGTCCGGTATTCGAAGCCGTACGGCTTCGCGCGGAAATCGCCGAGCGCGCCGTACCGCGGGCGCCGCGCGAGCCCGCGCGCATCCTCCGCCGCGGCCAGCGGAAGCGCGACGCAGCTGTCGAGCACCCGCAGCAGCCGGGCGCTCGGCGGCACGTTCAGATGCAGATGGCCGCCGAGCGCGAAGCCGGGCACCGGCATCCCGCCCGCGAGCCAGCGGAGCGGACCTGCCGCTCTCGTCATCGCCTCCGCCCGCCGCATCAGCGTGCGGAGGCCGCGCGCGAGGGCGTCCGGATCTCCCGCCGGATCGGGCCTGAGTTCCGCCACCGGACAGCGGAGCCGCCCGCGCACGCGCATCGCATCGCTCCCGGCCGCCCCGTCGCGCGGAAAGAAGCGCGAGGCGGGGATGACGCGGCCGTCCGGTCCGACGAGCAGAAATTCGGGATCGGCTCCGATCAGAAGCTCCCGTCGGCCGTCCGGTTCCGCCTCCGCCGCCAGCTCCGCGCGGAACGCGTCGATGGCTTCGAGCCAGAGCGGCAAATCCCGCTCCGCGGGCGCGCCGAACGGCCCGGCCAGCCGCACCGCGCCGTTGTCGGACGCGGCAAGCCTCACCGTGCCGAAATCCCGCCCCGCCGCGTACAGCGCCTTGACGGCCGCCGCCTCCAGCCGGAGCCGCAGGGGATGCGGCCCGTCCCAGTCGGACGGCAGATGGGCCGCTCCCGGCCCGACGCGCCGGACCGAGAGCGCCTTCAAATGAAAAACCGGCACCTCGAACAGGCGCCCGCTCCCGGACGGCGCCGCGCAGCCGGACGTTCCCGCCGCCCGGAACGAACCGGACATCCACACCCGCTGCGGGCGGCCGTCCGTCTTCCCGCCCCGCGCCGATCCCGCGCGGCGAGCCGCCATCCGCGCGCCGGCGGGTTCCGTGCGGCCGAACGCACCGCCCGCATCGTCCAGGGCCTCATCCCCGTCATCCGCGCACAAGACCGGATCCAGCTTCACGCCCGCCAGGCGCAGCTGTTCGATGTCCTCCCGATCGAGGCCCGGCCTCCCGTCCAACAGCCAGACCCCGGCCCCGTACCCGTCCTCCGCCGGCGCGTTCGCCCGGCGTTCGCGCCGAAATCCGATCACCGTATCCCCCGGTTCCGGCCGCCCGTCCCGGCCGGCGCGCGGCAGCGCGAGCCTCGCGGCGATCCGCGCCATGACGCCGCCATCGGACGCCTTCCCGTCCATCCACAGCCTGCCTGCCATCCGACCCGCCCCCGTCCGACCGTGTAACCCGTTTCCGGCGACGCAGCCCGCGCACCGACGGACGATGAACGCCCCGCGGTCCGCCGGTTTCACGCCGCCGCATCTTACGGCCGCCGCAGCATGATCCGGCGCATGCGGCGCTGCAGACCGGACATGCACATTTCCCGCCCAATCAACAAAAAAAGGGCATCCGCCCTCGAACGCCTGCACCCGTCCGCATATCCTGCATATGTGAACCGGCCATTGCAGATCCGGAAAACGGCGCGACCCACCCGCCAGCCGCCCGCCGGCTTACAGTTCGTCGTCCAACAGTTCCGGATCCAGATCCTCGTAACCGCCGTCGTCGAAGCCGTCGTACGCCTTGTCTTCGCCGCCGCATCCGCCCGGGCATACGGCAACGCACACCTTCGTCTCCGCGATCATCTCGACGGCGAATTCGCGTTCGACGCGCACGACGACGTCCGCGCCGTTCGCGGCGATGTTCGCCTCCACGCAGCTCGGCTCCTGCGTCGCCACGGCGGACACTTCCTCGGTCGAAGCCCGGTGCTTGGGGTCGACGTAGGACAGCGGCACGAGTTCGGAATACGTAATCGTCTCTTTGGCCACGTCGGTCTCGGAATTGCGGTTGTAGGAATACCAGATGTTGATGTCGTAGGAGCCGATCACCTCGATCCCGTCGCCCGACCGGACCGCTTCGTACTGATGATTGATGATCCAGGCCCCCAATATGCTGGACGGCCGGTGGGGCGGCGTGACGGTGTGGGTGACGGTGGAGAACTTTCGACCTTTTCCGCAGACAGCCTTCGTGATTATCTCTCTGCACTTCAGCTGTTTATCTGCAATTGCCATTCGGTTAAACCTCCTCCATGCGATCATTCAGTTAAAGTCTATGCAGGACATGGGCGAATGTTGATCGGGCCGCGGCATCTTCAGCTTTATGTTTATGCGCCGAAAGTCTTGCATTAGAATCGACATCCGCGAAAAATCTCCCGCCGTCCGCATCCGCCCGTCCCGCATGCGCAGCCGGACAAGCCCGCGACTTCGGCCGCGGTTCCGGCCGCGCCCGTGAACCGGCCGCCTTCCCCTCACCGCACCCGATAGCCCGGCGACATCCGCGCCTCGACGAGCGAGACCAGCCCGTACATGAGGGCGGCGACCACGCCGATCACGATGAGCGAAGACAGCACCAGCGTGAAGTTGAACACCTGAAAACCGTAGATGATGAGATACCCGAGCCCGCGCTTCGCCGTCAGAAATTCGCCGACGATGACGCCCACCCACGACAGGCCGACGTTCACTTTGAGCGCCGACACGATCGTCGGCAGCGATGCGGGCAGAACCGCGAGGCGGAACACCTGCCAGCGCGTGCCGCCGAACAGCCGCACGACCTTCAGATAGTTCGCGTCGATCTCGCGGAAGCGGCCGTAGATGGTCAGCGTCGTGATGATGATCGTCACCGCCACCGCCGTCATGATGATCGCGAGATACCCCGGCCCGAAGCCGACGATGAAGATCGGGCCGAGCGCGACCTTCGGCAGACTGTTCAGCACGACCAGGTACGGGTCCAGCACGCGCGCGGCGACCGGAAACCACCAGAGCAGCGCGGCCAGCAGCGTCCCGCCCAGCGTGCCGAGCACGAAGCCCGCGGTCGTCTCGATGACCGTCGTCATCACGTGCGGCAGCAGCGTCCCGGAGGCGGCGAGATCCGCGAGCGTCCGCGCGATTTTGGTCGGATGGCTGAACAGGAGCTCGTCGAGCCAGCCGTACCGGACGGCCGCCTCCCACAGGACGAGAAAAGCGGCGAGCAGCACGGCCTGCAGGATTCCGACCAGCAGCGAGACGCGCGCGGCCTTCGCGCGGTACCTGCGCTCGAGTTCGCGCATCCAGCCCGTATCCCGCCTATCCGGCATGGCCTGCATTCCCTCCTTCCGGTTCCCGGATCAGGCTCCGCAGCCGTTGGAACAGCGGGCCGAAATCCGGATCCCATCGCGCTTCCGAAGGCAGCCTCGTGCGGATCGACGCCGGCACGTCCAGCACGGACCGGATGCGGCCGGGCGAAGCTTCCAGAATGACGACGCGGTCGCTCATCGCGGCGGCCTCCTCCAGATCGTGCGTCACGAGCACGGCCGTCACGCCGCGCCCGCGCACCGTCTCCCACACGAGATCCTCGAGCTGCAGCCGGATGAGCAGATCGAGCGACGAGAACGGCTCGTCAAGCAGCAGCACCTCCGGCTCCCGGGCGAGCGTGCGCACGAGCGCGGCGCGCTGCCGCATGCCGCCGGACAGCTCGTGCGGATAGCGGCGCGCGGTGCCGGCGAGGCCGAATTCGGCGAGCAGCCGGTCGATCCGCCGTTCCGCTTCCGGACTGCGCTCGCCCGCGATTTCGAACCCGATCAGGGCGTTGTCCCGGATGTTCCGCCACGGGAACAGATAGTCCTGCTGGAGCATGTAGCCGATGCGCGGATCCGGGCCCGTGACCGCCTCTCCGGCGATCTCCACCCGGCCCCGCGAAGGACGGATCAGGCCGGCCATCAGATTCAGGATCGTCGTCTTGCCGCAGCCGCTCGGGCCGACCAGGCTCACGAATTCGCCCGTGGCGACGTCAAGATTGAGGCCGTCCACCGCCAGCAACGCTCCCGCGGGTCCGACATAGGCGTGCGAAACGCCGGACAGCCGAAGCATGACGTCCATCCGCGTCCCACCTCCGCTCTCCGCCTTGCGTCCGCGCGCCGGTCATCGGCCGAGCGCCTTCTCCGCGAACGAATTGTCGACGATCGCTTCCAGCGGCGTCCGCTCCGTGATCTCGCCGGCCTGCTCCATGATGTCCAGCAGGTTGTTCCATTCCTCCTCGTCGATCATGCCGCCGACGGCGTACGATTGCTGCGCCTTGTACCGCTCGATGACGCTGACCGCGATGTCCCGTTCCGTTCCTTCGAAATACCCGAGCACCGCGTCCGCGATCTCTTCGGCCGGCCGTTCCTCGACCCATCGCTGCGCCTTCGTGATCGCGTTCGTGAACTTCTGGATGGTCTCCCGGTTGCGCTCGATGTAGCTCTTCTTCGCCATGAACACCGTGTACGGCAGCCGGCCGCTCTCCACGCCGAACGACGCGATGACGTAGCCCTTTCCTTCCTTCTCGAAGATCGATGCCTGCGGTTCAAACAGCTGGACGTATTCGCCCGTGCCCGATGCGAAGGCCGCCGGAATGTTCGCGAATTCGACGTTCTGGATCAGCGTGAGATCCCGATGGGGATCGATGCCGTGCTTGCGCAGCGTGTACTCGCCGGCCATCTGCGGCATGCCGCCCTTGCGCTGGCCGAGGAACACGGCCCCCTTCAGGTCGTCCCATTCGAAGTCGTCCCTTCTTTCGCGGGCCACGAGGAACGTACCGTCGGTCTGCGTCAGTTGCGCGAAGTTGATGACCGGATCGTCCGCTCCCTGCTGATAGACGTAGATCGACGTCTCCGAGCCGACCAGCGCGATGTCGATGGCGCCGGACAAGAGCGCCGTCATCGTCTTGTCGCCGCCGGCCGTCGTCTGCAGGTCCACCTCCAGCCCCTCTTCCGCGAAAAATCCCTGGTTCAGCGCAACATACAGCGGAGCGTAGAAAAGCGAGCGCGTCACCTCGCCCACTCGCACCTTCTCCGTCCCCTTCGAACCATCGCTGCATCCCGCCGGCAGCGCGGCGATCAGCGCGGCCGCAAGAAGCCATCCGAATCGCGATCGCTTGAACATGCATGTTCACCGCCTTTGCCTACCGGATTGAAACGGGTGTGCTACAACCTATTCTCCAGGCGGAAGGTTGGTGTATCGCGGAAAGGCTTTCGCAGCGAAAAAAACCGGCCGCTCCGCCGGCGTGAAGCCGGCGCCGCGGCCGGGTCATGCGCCCGGATTACAGCCGGTAGATGTCGCGGTATTTCCGTTCGAGATAATCGGTCAGATGCTGCGGATCGAGCGGGCCGCCCGTGACGCGCCGCACGATCTCGCCGGGCGTCTCGAGCTTGCCGTACCGGTAGATGCGCTCCGCGAGCCAGTCCAAGATCGGATGCAGCCGGCCGGTTCCGACGAGCTCCCACATCTCCGGCATGTCGCGCTCCATCGCGGCGGCGAACTGCGCGGCGTACATGTTGCCGAGCGCATACGACGGGAAATAGCCGAACGCGCCGCCCGACCAGTGGACGTCCTGCAGCACGCCTTCGGCGTCGTTCTTCGGTTCGACGCCGAGATATTCCCGGTACTTCGCGTTCCAGATTTCCGGAAGATCCGCCGCCCTGAGGCCCCCGTCGAACAGCATCTTCTCGATCTCGTACCGGATCACGATGTGCAGATTGTACGTCAGCTCGTCGGCCTCGATGCGGATGAGCGACGGCTCGACGATGTTGATCGCCCGGTAGAACGTCTCCGCGTCGGTATCCAGCCGTCCGGGGAAATGCGCCTTGAGGTCGCCGAAATAGCGCCTCCAGAACGGCCGGCTCCGGCCGATGATGTTCTCCCAGAAGCGCGACTGCGACTCGTGGATGCCCATCGACGTGCCGGTGTAAAGCGTCGTACCCGCGAGTTCGGGATCGATGTTTTGCTCATAGAGCGCATGGCCGCCCTCGTGTATCGTGCCGAACAGCGCGCTCGCCACATCATCCTCGAGGTAGCGCGTCGTGATGCGGACGTCGCCGGGCCCGAGCCCCGTCGCGAACGGATGGACGCTCTCGTCCAGCCGGCCGGCCTCGAAATCGAAGCCCATCTCCTTCAGGATGAAGAGGCTGAACCGGCGCTGCGCCTCCGGCTCGAACGTGCCCCCGAGGACCGACCGGTCCGGCTTCGCGGGCGATTCGGCGATCGCCGCCGCGAGCGGGACGAGCTTGTCCCGCAAGGATCCGAACAGCCGGTCGAGCTCGTCGGTCGTCATGCCCGGTTCGTACTGGTCGAGCAATGTGTCGTAGCGCGTCCCCTTCACGCCCCAGAGGTCGATGAACCGGTTCGTGTAGTCGATGATCTTCTCGAGGTACGGCCGGAAACCGGGAAAATCGCTCCGCGCCTTCGCTTCCTCCCAGAACGCTTCCGCCTGCGAGGTCAACACGACGTATTCGCGGTACAGCTCCGGCGGAATCCGCCGGTTCCGCTCGTATTCCTTCGCCGTCTCGTCGACCAGGCGGCGGTCGATGCGGGACAGGTTCCCGTACGTTTCCGGCTCGCGGAGGCGCGCCAGCAGCTCTCCCATCTCGTCGGAGACGGCCAGCCTGAACGATTCCTCCGAGAGCACGCCGACCGCCTCCGAACGGGCTTCGATGCCCTTGCGGGGCGCGCCGGTCCGCATGTCCCAATAGGCGAGCCCGATCACTTCCTCGTAGCTCTTGATTTTCCGTATCAGCCCGCGGAATCTGGCAAGCGCTTCCTCGCCGGTCATACGATCAACCGCCTTTCCGGATTTCGGTTCTCCACTTGATGATACGTCCGCGCCCGACGTATAATCAACCTTGGATTTTTGCCGGCTCCCGGCCGGGAAAGGAGCTTGCCGATGCGCGTCGACGTGACGCCGGAAGCCGCCGCGCTGCTGTCCGCGATGCCGGGCGTCGGACGGCGGCTGAGGCTGGTATATGATACGGAAGGCTGCGGCTGCGCGGTAAACGGCGTTCCCGCCCTGCTGGCGGTGGACGGGCCGGAGCCCGGGGACATGGAGGCGGAGACGGACGGGCCGTTCGCGATCGGATACGATCCGCGGCACGAAGTGTTTTTCGAAGACCGGCTCGTCATCGACCGCGCCCCGGACGGCGAAGGCCTCGTGCTGCGCGGCGAAGGCCAGATTTACACCCCGCATCTCAGGATCGGTGTTCCGGTCCGCCGAACGGAAGGGTGAGCCCATGAACCGACTGGAATCCATTCTCGAGCACAACCGCCGGTTCGTGGAGAACCGGGAATACGAAGCGTACCGGACGGACCGCTGGCCGGACAAGAAGATGGTCGTCGTCACCTGCATGGACACGCGGCTGACGGAACTGCTGCCGCGCGCGATGAATCTGCGCAACGGCGACGCGAAGATCATCAAGAACGCCGGCGGCATCGTCACGCAGCCGTTCGGCAACATTATGCGCAGCATTCTGATCGCGCTCTACGAATTGCGGGCGAGCGAAGTGTTCATCGTCGGACATCACGATTGCGGCATGACCGGCCTCGATCCGCAGACGGTGCTTCGTCACATGCGCGAGCGGGGCATTCCCGACTCGACGATCGGGATGCTGGAAAACGCGGGCATCCGGCTCGACCGCTGGCTGACGGGCTTCGACAACGTGCGCGAAAGCGTCGAGCAAAGCGTCCGCATCGTCAGCCGCCATCCCCTGCTGCCGCCGGGAACGGCCGTGCACGGCCTGATCGTGCACCCCGATACCGGCAAGCTCGACCTCGTCGTGGACGGCTATGCCGGGCGGACGACGTAGGATACGGGCTTTTCGGAAGCCGGATCGCGCCGCGTGTCCGGGCGGAACGGGCGGATCGACGGGACCGTTCCGAATGCCCGGCCGCGGTTCGATTCCGCCGTTCTTTCCTCCGCCGTCCTTCCGCGGCTTCAGCGCCGCCCGCCGCGCGCGGCTGCCCGCTCTTCGGCCGCCCTCGCCCGCGCTTCGATGACGTCCGACCGGTCGCGCAGCGCGTGCCTCCGGACGATCGCGTCCTCGAGCGGATCGTCCGCCCCCCAGGCGAGCCCCCGGCGCAAGGCCCGTTCCTTCAGTTCCTTGAGTAGCGCCTCGTCCCGGATCGGCAGATTGACCGCCCGGTAGGCGGCGCCGGCGCCTTCCGCCTCCAGCCGCCGCGCCGATCCGGCGGCGATCTCCCGAACCGCTTCGCCGTCCAGCCCGAGCCGGTCGAGCGCCTCCGGACGAAGCTTCGCCGCCGCGCCGCGGTACATCTTGAGCGCGCCGGACGCGTTGCCGCGCCGGTGATGGTACAGCGCGACCGCAAGCTGGATCAGCCCGACCCACACCTCCCGGTCCGGATCGCCGGCGGGAAGGGATTTCCAGTAGGCTTCCAGCACCTCGTGGCACTCGAAATAATCGCGCGTTGCATGAAATTCGAACAGATAATCCCGGTATGCTTCCGGATAGGTTGCCATGGCCGATCACCTGCCGGGTTCCGGCTTCGCGCCGGAACCGGAATTGGATGAAACCCGGGACCCGTCCCGGACGTATACGAACATGATACCAGAAGCAAGCGAATGACGGGGAGGCACCACACACCGATGAAGGCTTCATTCTGGACAAAAGCGTTGCTCACGCTGACCGTATTCGCCGTGTTCTTCGCCGCGGCGGCCGACGACGCGGACGCGCGCCGCGGCCGGTTCGTCGCGCCGAAGAAGACGTACACCGAACAGCCGAAGAAGGCGCAGGAGCCCGCCGGCACGGTAAACCGCGCCGATTCCGGGACGAACCCCGGCGCGAAGGCGGGCGCGCATCCGACCGGCGCCGCCGGCACCGCCGGAACGAAGCGCGGTTCCTTCGGCGACGGCGGCTTCCTGAAGGGGCTCATGATCGGCGGCCTCGCCGGCTTCCTGTTCGGCAGCCTGTTCGCACACATGGGATTCCTGGGCGAACTGCTCGGGCTGATGATCAACCTGCTCGCGATTTACTTCCTGTTCGTGCTGGTCCGCGCCGCGTACCGCCATTTCCGCGACCGCAGGCCCCCGCGGCCGCACGAGACGGGGAGACGGTACTGAGTCATGCGGCTGTCGATGGACGAGATCGTCAACGCGGTCTGCCTTCATTTCGCCGAGCGCAAGGGCGTGAAGCCGACCGACGTCGAAGTGCAGCTCCAGTGGGACGAGGATTACGGCTATACGGCCGAGGTGTGGGTGCTCGGCCGCAGCCAGTACATCGTCGAGGCGAATCTGCTCGAGGCGATCGAGCGCTACCTGTTCACGGAATACGGCATGCGGGTGTATCGCGACCAGATCCGGCTCGGGCTGGACGAAGAGATCTACGCCGACATCACGGAGTGACGCCGGCCGCGATCCCGCCTCCCGGCGACGGCCGTCCGGTTCATCGGAAGAGGACCGGGCGGTCCTTTTTTTCTTTTTTATCGTGCTCGAAGCACAAAAGAAACCGCGGGGACCTGTCTTCGCCAGCGCAATCTTGCGCCCCGTGTTCCCTCCTTCGGCTCGCGCAGCTCGCAAGAAAGAACATTTTCCACAGCAACATTCCTTCTCCAACCGCGTTTAACTTGTCAGATTCCCAAACGGCCGGAAAAAGGATGGTGAACCGGGATTGGCACTTCGCGTCCTGAAGGCGGTCCTCGCGCTGCTCGTGATGCCGTCGCTCGGCCTGCAGGCTGCGCATGCGGCCCATGCGGCGGCGAGCGCGGCCAACATCACGAAATATCGCGTCTACCAGAACGACAAGCCGCTCATGGAATTCGCCTCCGAATCGCAGGCGATCGCCTATGCGAAGCAGTACGCGTACAGCCGCGTCGAGAAGATCGCCGACCGCACCTGGATATGGCACAACTACCCGCGATTCGCGGTCTATGTCGACGGCGTGCTCGAGCCGGGCATGCTGTTCCGCACGTACGACGAGGCGAAGCGGGCGGCCGCCGGCAGGCTCGACGTCGCGATCCGCGATCTCGAGAAGCCCGGCTGGGTCGAGTCGAATTTCGCGCGTTACCGCGTCTACCAGGGGCACAAGACGTTCCCCGGCTGGACCTTCGCGACGCTTGCGGAAGCGAAGAAGCTGGCCAACCGCTACAAGAACGCGCACATCATCGACCTGGACACGAACGACTGGATATGGGACAACCTGACGGAGGAGGAAGAAGCGGCCGAACGGAAGAAGGCGCCCGCCTACGCGGTGATCCTGAACGGCGAAACCGTCGGCGAACCGTACGGCTTTCTGCGCGACGCGATCCGGGCGGCGAACGGCATCGCGGGCAGCGAGGTCGTCCACCTCGGCACGGGGGCGGTCGTCCATTCGACCGTGCCGCCGTACGCCGTCTTCCAGAACGGCAAGGAGCGGAAACGGTTCTTCTCCATCCGTGAAGCCGTCGTCTACGCGAAGACGCTGGCCGGAGCCGAGGTGATCCGGGACGGCAAGGTGTACTGGACGAACGTCCCGTACTACCGCGTCTGGCAGGGCGAGCGCGAAGTCTGGCGGTTCCACGGGCTGGACGAAGCCGTCCGGAACGCCCGGAAGCTCGCGAACGCGTCGATCCGAACGGAGGAAGGCAAGGTGCTCTGGAGCAACGCGAGCCGGCTGCTCTATCTCGGATGGAACGGTTCGTCGAATAAGGACACGATCCTGGCCCAGGTCGCCAACACGCAGGGGCTCGACATCGATTCGCCGACCTGGTTCCAGCTCGCCTCGGCGGACGGCGCCCTGGAGGACCGGTCGGACGCCGCCCTCGCGAAGGAGCTGAAGTCCCGCGGCATCCAGGTCATGCCGCTCGTGCACAACGGGTTCGACCGGAAGATGACGAGCGCGTTCCTCGCCAACGAAGCGGCGCAGCGGACATTCATCGACGCGCTGGTCAAACGGCTGGCCGAACTCGGCGCCTACGGCGTCAACGTCGATTTCGAGGAAGTGGCCGCGGCGGACCGCGACCGGTTCACCGCCTTCGTGCGGAAGCTGGCGGATGCCGTCCACGCCCGGGGCATGAAAATCTCCATCGATCTGATCCGCGGCGACAGGGCGTGGAACCACCTGACCGCCTATGACCAGGAGAAGATCGGGAAAGCCGTCGACTACATCGTGATCATGGCCTACGACCAGTACTGGCGCGGCAGCGCAAAGCCCGGTTCCGTGTCCGGGCTGGCCTGGACCGAACAGGGCATCCTCGACTACCTGTCGTACGGGATTCCCCGCTCGAAGCTGTTCCTCGGCGTGCCGCTCTATGTGCGGGAATGGAAGGTCGACGCCTCGGGCAACGTGCTCGATTCGCGGGCGATTTTCATGAAGGACATCCCCGCCCTGCTGGCGGAGGTCGACGCGCGGGTGGTCTACGATCCCGCGTTCGGACAGATGAAGGTGACGTACGTCAGGAACGGACAGACCTACGTGTTCTGGATGGAGACGGAAGAGACGATCAAAGCGCGGGTCGATCTCGCGAAGAAATACGATCTGGCCGGCGTCGCGTTCTGGCGCCTCGGCTACGAACCGCGGGAGCTTTGGACGAAGCTGCTCCGGCAGAAATGACGGACAAGTACATGCCCGCACCCTTTCCGTGCGCGTCGGCGCCGCCGCCGTTCGCCGGTCCCGGCCGCGCCGCGCCATGATGGCATCGGGCGGAACCGGCCGTGGTGCGCGCCGCCCGTCCCGTCGGCACCATACGGAGGGCCGTCATATCCGTCAAAAAATGGGCCCGCGGTCATCCGCGGGCCCGCGCCGTATCGGGCGGCTTACGATTTGAAAAATTCGATCCGTTTCTTCAGGTCGGTCGAATGCTTCTGCAGCTGCTCGGACGTCGATGTGATCTCCTCCATGAGCGCGTACTGCTCCTGCGTCGACGCGAACACTTCCTGCGCCCCGTCCCGGATCTTCTCCGCGATTTCGACGACCGACCGCGCCTCGGCGAGCGTGCTGTTCATCTGCTCCGCCTGCATCACGGCCCGCTTCGACGCCTCGATGACGATCTGCCGCACCCTTTCCGCTTCTTCGGCGATCAGGCGCAGCGCCTCCGCGGACTTCTCGCCGTGCTCGGACTCCTGCTCCGCCACTTCGTACTGTTCGGAGATCTGTTCGACGACCCGCCGGATATCCTGCTGGATTTGCTCGATCAGTCCGCGGATGTCCTGCACCGACTCGGCGCTTTGCTGCGCCAGCTTGCGCACGGCCTCGGCGACGACCGCAAACCCCCGCCCTTCTTCGCCGGCCCGCGCCGCCTCGATCGACGCGTTCAGCGAGAGCATGTGCGTCTGGTCGGCGATCCCGGCGACGACCTCGGAGATGTTGCCGATCCGATTCGCCTGCTCGTCCAGCCGGCGGACGGTCTCGATCGACTCGCGGTTGAGCCGGGCCATCTTCCGCATCCCTTCCACGAGCGATTCGATCGCCTCGCCGTTCTCGCGGATCGTCCGGTCCATCTCCTGCACCGAACGCTGCGCCTCTTCGGCCATCCCGCTGATCTCGTTCGCGGCCTGCGACGCCAGTTCCACCGACCGGAACATGACGGACGTCGAACGGGACTGGTGTTCCGCGCCTTCGGACATCTGCTCCACGCGTTCCGTGATGTTCTGGATGTGACGGGTCGCCTGCTCGATCGCGTTCCCGAGCTCGCGGACATGCAGGTGGGTTGACCTGTAGTTTTCCGAAATTCCCTCGACGATCGTGCGGAGCTGCGTGACCATCTTGTCGAAGGCGAGGGCAAGCGCGCGAAGCTCGTCGTCGGAACGCGGCGGCACCACCTCGACATTCAGCCAGCCCTCCGCCACCCGGTTGGCCGACTCCATGAGCGCCCGGAGCGGCTTGATCAGGTACCTCGCGGCCATCCAACCCAGAAACCCGGTCCAGAAAATACCGAGGAGCAGCGTGATGACGACGAACCAGAATTCGGATATGTATTCATCGAAATAGTCCATCAGCACCAGGATGAAGAACGCGCTGGTTCCGTACGTTACCGCCGATACTGCCGTGATGCCGAGCACGACTTTTTTCATGATCCCGAATCTGAATTTCATGCAGACTCCTCCCGATGACGCTTTTCACTAACGGTACCACTATCTGTTTTATTCGTCGAAAACGGTCGAAACCCTCTTGATGCCGTCACGAAAAAAACGGATCTTTTGTCCGACGCGGATTGCGGCTTTCGGCATATTGCGCCATCCTGAGGCCGTTTGGGCTGCCGGGAAGCGCGCTTTCCGGCAGCCGGCTGCATCCGGTTCCCGGGGGAGCGGATTTGCCGGGAATGCGCCGCGATTGTCCCCGCCCGCGCCGATCCGCTATAATAATGCCATTGCGAAGCGCGCGGGAGGCCGGGCGGCGGATGCCGCCCGGCCTGCCAGCGGCGAATAACTTACGGAACCCGGGGATGATCAACCCGATGTACATCGCGGATCAATGGAAGGATTACGAAGTGATTGACGCCGGAGGCGGCGAGAAGCTCGAACGGTGGGGAACGGTCATCCTGCGCCGGCCGGACCCGCAAATCATTTGGCCGATCGAACGGGAAACGGACGAGTGGCTGCATCCGCACGCCCGCTACCACCGCAGCTCATCCGGCGGCGGGCATTGGGAATTCCGGCGCGCACTGCCGGAGCACTGGAACATCCGGTACGGCAGGCTGACGTTTCTGATCCGGCCGACCGGCTTCAAGCATACCGGCCTCTTTCCCGAGCAGGCGGTGAACTGGAACTGGATCATGGACAAGATCCGAAGCGCCGGCCGCCCGATCCGGCTGCTCAACCTGTTTGCCTACACGGGCGGCGCCACCCTGGCTGCCGCCGCGGCGGGCGCCGCCGAGGTCGTCCACGTGGACGCGGCGAAGGGGATGGTGCAGTGGGCGAAGGAGAACGCCGTCCTCTCCGGGCTTGCGGATCGTCCGATCCGCTACATCACGGACGACGTGTTCAAATTCGTCCGCCGGGAAGAACGGCGCGGGCGCAGGTATGACGCGATCGTGATGGATCCGCCGTCCTACGGGCGCGGCCCCGGGGGCGAGATGTGGAAGCTCGAGACGAGCCTCCACCCGCTCCTGGAATCGTGCCTCCGGATTCTGTCGGACGAGCCGCTGTTCGTCCTCGTCAACGCCTACACGGCCGGCCTGTCTCCCGCCGTGCTCGACAATCTGCTGCGCATGACCATCGGCCGCAAATTCGGCGGCAGCATCAGCACCGGCGAGATCGGACTGCCGATCACCCGCTCCGGCCTCGTGCTGCCGTGCGGCATCCTCGGCCGCTGGGAGGCGTCATGACGGCCGCGGGAGGCGGCGCGCCCGCGATCGAGGTGCTGTACGAGGACAAACACCTGATCGCGGTCGTCAAGCCGCCCGGCATGCTGTCGCAGGCGGACGGGAGCGGCGCCCCGGACATCCTGACGGCCGTCAAGGCCGACCTGAAGGCGCGCTACGGCAAGCCGGGCAACGTCTTCCTCGGGCTCGTGCACCGGCTCGACCGGCCGGCCGGCGGCGCGATGCTGCTCGCGAAGACGTCGAAGGCCGCTTCGCGGCTGTCCGAAGCGGTGCGGAACCGCACGTTCGTGAAAGGCTACATCGCCTGTACGGAAGGCGTGCCTTCCCCGCGCGAGGCGACGCTCGTCCATTATCTGCGCAAAGACCCGAGGACCAACACCGTAACCGCGCATTCCCGGCCGCTTCCGGACGCGAAGGAAGCGTCGCTGTCCTATTCGGTCGTCGCCGCTTCGGGCGGCCGCGCGCTCGTCGCCGTCCATCTGCACACCGGGCGTCCCCACCAGATCCGGGTGCAGATGGCCGCGATCGGCTGCCCGCTCGCCGGCGACCGGAAATACGGAGCTCCCGGAAGCGCCTGGGCCCACGACACCGCGGCGCTCTGGTCGGCCTACATCGGCGTCGTCCATCCGGTGGCGAAGGAATGGCTCGAGATCCGGTCCCTTCCCCCGCGCGAAGGCGTCTGGGCCTCCTGGCCCGATTCGGCGTGGGCCGCCGCGGCCGGCGCGTTCCCGCCCGAAGGGGCGGGCATGCGATGAGCAGGCGCGGTCTGGCGTTTCTCTGGCTGACGATGTCGCTCGCCGGTTTGGCGCTCATCCTCGCGCTGGCCGTATGGCTCGGTCCCGCCGACCGGCCGGAAGCCGACGGCACGGCGAACCGCCCGCCCGGTGAAGAAACGAACGGCGCGGTCGGCGATTCGACCGGGACCGGGCAGGCGGATGCACCGCAGGAGCCGGACACGGTTCCCCCGCCCGGCCTGCCGGGTTCGGAAACGCCGGCGGAAGGCCTGCTCGCCGCGGTCGGCGACATCATGATGCACATGCCGCAGCTTCCGGCGTATTACGATCCGGACACCAACCGGTACGACTTCTCCCCCTTTTTCACCGAAGTGAAGGCGCTGATCGCGGAAGCCGACTGGGTGATGGCCAACCTCGAGACGACGCTGTCGGCCGATGGCGACTATTCGGGCTATCCCCGTTTCAGCTCGCCGCACGAGCTGGCGGCTGCGCTGAAAGATGCCGGCTTCGACATCGTCACGACCGCGAACAACCACGCGCTGGACCGCGGCGTGCCCGGCGTGATGCGGACGCTGGAGTTTCTGCGCGCACAGGGCCTCGTCACGCGCGGCACGTACCGCTCGCCGGAGGAAGCGGCCGAACCGACGATCATCGAACGCAACGCGATCCGCCTCGGCCTCCTCGCCTACACCTACGGCACGAACGGCATCCCGGTGCCGAAGGATATGCCCTGGCTCATCGATCTGATCGACGAGGAGCGCATTGCGCGGGACATCGCGGCGCTCCGGGAAGCGGGCGCCGACTATATCGCGATCGCGCTGCATTTCGGCACGGAATATCAGACGGAACCGTCCGAAGAGCAGAAACGACTGGCGCGCAGACTGATCGCGGCCGGAGCCGACCTGATCGCCGGCTCGCATCCGCACGTCATCCAGCCTTACGAGATCGTGGAAGCGACGGACGCGGACGGTTCCGTGCGGCAAGGCGTCATTCTCTATTCCATGGGGAATTTCATCTCGAACCAGCGCGGGGATACGAAGGAATACGGCGTGCTGTACCGAATCAGGCTTCGCAAGGAAGAAGGCGTGACGCGGGCGACGGACGTGGAACCGGTCATCACGTGGGTGCATCGTTACAAAGCGGAAGGCCGCAATCATTACCGGATCCTGCCCGTCGAGCGCGTGCTTGAGGAGCGGAACGATCCGCTGCTGACCGGGGCCGACTATGAACGGTTGGCGAACGATCTTGGGGCGATCCGGAAACGGTTGCCCGTCCCGGACGGAACGCAGGGAAACGGAACATTCAGGGGGACGGAACACGAAGGGTGACGGAACACGAAGGGTGACGGAACGGCGCTTCCTACCTGCCCTCGCCCGCGGCGGCCGGCCGCATCACCGGCTCGTCGGCGATCTTGCCGAGCAGGTAGATGAGCAGCTGCTGGTTGTGGGCGGAGATCCGGTCCAGCGCCTGCTGGATGTAGCGCTCGCGGATTTCCACGCCGCGCCGCGCCTCCCGCTCGCCCCGTTCGGTCGCGGTCACCCACACGATGCGCCGATCTTGCTCGTCCCGCTTCCGCGCGATGAGGCCGCCCCGTTCCATCCGATCGAGCAGCGTCGTGATGGCGGCGGGCGTCGTGGACAGGTATTGCAGCATGTCCGACGGTTTCATCGGCTGATGCTCGAGGAGCAGTTCCAGCACGTTGAGCTGGCTTTCGGTCAGGGCGGGCGCGAGCGCCTCGTCGAGATATGCCTTCCAGTCTTTCGTGATTTTCATCCACAGACGGGCAAATTCCGCGGCGAACATCCCCATCCCTCCCAATATCCGCCTCGATTCCATTATAACAGCCGCCCATGTCGAATTAAAGGTTAACGGGCTTAATAATTTACGCCGTAAATCGTCTCCCCTCCCCTTCCGCCGACATCCGGCGACAGGTTGTCCGTCCGCCGGACGTCGAACGGCGCCGGCGAATTGGCGAATACCGGGACCTGGACGATGCAGGCGGGCGCAAGCGCAAAAAAACCCGCGATCCGGATGCGGAAGGCTCCGGATGCGCGGGTGATCGCCGGCGGACCCGGACCGGTTCAAGCTTCCCGGCCGATTCGTTCAGGCCGGCGGAAGCAGACGACCGCGGGATCCTTCGCGTCGATCGCGGCGATGCGCTTGCCGTTCGAACGCAGGAGCTCGATCGGCGCATCCTCCGAACGGAACGTGAAGGTTGCGCCCGATGACGAGGCCAGCGTATAGCGCGCCTCCTCCTTGCAATGGAACGCCGCGATCAGCCGGCTGCCGTTCGATTGGACGCGCTTGCCCTCGCGGAATACGAACGTCGCGAGCCCGCGGCCTCCCCTGCCCTGCACCGGGTAGTCCAGGAGCAGCGACCGCTTCGCCCAGCCGAGGTCGGTGACGACGACAATTTCGCCCTCGTCCCCTTCCACGAGCAGCGCCGCCGCGACCTCGTCGCCTTCCTTGAGCGCGATGCCGCGCACGCCGGCGGCGACGCGCCCCATCGCGCTCACCTCCGCTTCCTCGAAGCGGATGCTCATGCCGAGCTTCGTGACGAGCAGGAGCTGCCGTTTTCCGTCGCTCGGGAGCACCTGGACGACTTCGTCGCCGTCCGCGAGCCTGATTGCCGCGATCGGTCCCGTGCGGGTCGTCTGGTATTCTTTCAGCGGGGTCCGCTTCACCTGTCCGCGCTTCGTCACGAACAGGAGCGACACATCCTCCCGTCCGAAGTCCCGCACCGTCACAATCCCCGCGATGCCGTCGTCCTTCGGGATCGGCACGACGTTGACGAGCGCCGTCCCCGTGTCCTTCCATTTGAACTCCGGAATCTGGTGAACCGGCAGCAGGAAATACGAGCCCCTGCGCGTGAACAGCAGCAGCTGGTCGAGCGTGTTCACTTCGAGCACGTGGCGGACGACATCGCCCTCCTTGACGCCGGAACTGTCGATGTCGCCGCCGGACCGGGTGAAGGAGAGCAGGTTCGTCCGCTTGATGTAGCCTTCCTGCGACAGCGTCACGAGCACGTCCTCGGAGGCGACCATCACCTCGAGACCGACCTTGAGCTCCTCGACTTCGCGGCGGATTTCGGAGCGCCGGTCGACACCGTACTTCTCGCGGATTTCCAGCAGCTCTTCCTTGATGACGCCGAGCAGCTTCTTCTCGCTCGCGAGGATCGATTTCAGATACGCGATGCGCTTCTCGGTCTCGCGCAGCTCCTTCGTGAGCTGCGTGATCTCGAGATTGGTGAGCCGGTACAGTTGGAGCGTCAGGATCGCGTCCGCCTGCCGCTCGGTGAACCCGAACTTCGCGATCAGGTTCTGCTGCGCGTCCTGACGGTTCTTCGACGCCTTGATCGTCGCGATCACGTCGTCGACGATGTTCAGCGCCTTCACGAGCCCCTCGAGCACTTCCCGGCGGTCTTCCGCCTTCTCGAGCTCGAACCGGCTGCGGTTCGTGACGACTTCCTTCTGGTGGTCGATGTACGCCGTCAGCATCTCCCGGAGGCCGAGCTGGCGCGGCGCCTTCCGGACGATCGCCACCATGTTGAAGTTGTACGTGATCTGGAGATCCGTCTTCTTGAGCAGATAGGCGAGGATGCCTTCGGCGTCCGCGTCCTTCTTGAGCTCGACGACGATGCGCAAGCCGTCCCGTCCGCTCTCGTCGCGCACCTCCGCGATGCCGTCCACCTTCTTCTCGAGGCGGATCGACTCCATCGCCGTGACGAGCCGGGATTTGACGACCTGGTACGGAATCTCGGTGATCACGATCTGCTTGCGCCCGCCGCGCAGCTCCTCGATCGCCGTCCGCGCCCTGATGTAGATGCGACCCCGGCCCGTCTCGTAGGCTTCGCGGATGCCGTCTTCGCCCATGATGATGCCGCCCGTCGGGAAATCCGGCCCCTTCACGATTTCGATCAGCCGGTCCAGCGAAAGGTCCGGATTTTCCATGAGCGCGATGCAGGCGTCGATCACTTCGCGCAGATTGTGCGGCGGAATCTCGGTCGCGAAGCCCGACGAGATGCCGCTCACGCCGTTCACCAGCAGATTCGGGAAGCGCGACGGCAGCACGACCGGCTCCTTCGCCGTGTTGTCGAAGTTGTCCCTGAACGGCACCGTCCGCTTGTCGATGTCGCGCAGCATCTCCATCGCAATCGGCGAGAGCCGCGCCTCCGTGTATCGCATCGCGGCGGGCGGGTCGTCGTCGAGCGAGCCCCAGTTGCCGTGGCCGTCGATCAGCACGTGTCCCATCTTCCACGACTGCGCCATCCGCACCATGCCTTCGTATATCGAGGCGTCGCCGTGCGGATGGTAGTTGCCCATCACGTCGCCGACCGTCTTCGCCGACTTGCGGTACGGTTTGTCGGGCGTGTTGCCCGCTTCGTACATCGCATAGAGGATGCGGCGCTGCACCGGCTTCAGCCCGTCGCGGACGTCGGGGATCGCCCGGTCCTGGATGATGTATTTCGAATACCGGCCGAAGCGGTCGCTCACGACCTCTTCGAGGAAGGCCGGGAGAAATTGTTCAGGCATGCCCATGCCGTCTCTCTCCCTCATTCATCGAACTCGGTGAAATCGACGTTCTCGATGATCCACTTCTTGCGCGGATCGACCTTGTCGCCCATCAGCGTCGAGACGCGCCGCTCCGCCTTCGCGGCGTCCTCGATCCGGACCTGGATCAGCGTCCGCGTCTCGGGGTTCATCGTCGTCTCCCAGAGCTGCTCCGGATTCATCTCGCCCAGGCCCTTGTACCGCTGGAGTTCGCAGTTTTTGCCGAATTCCTTGAGATAATTCTGCAGCTGCTCTTCCGTCCACGCGTACCGCACCGTCTCGAGTTTGCCGGTCCGGCGGGTGATTTTGTACAGCGGCGGCTGCGCGATGTACACCCGGCCCAGATCGATGAGCGGCTTCATGTACCGATAGAAGAAGGTGAGCAGCAGGCACTGGATGTGCGCGCCGTCCGAGTCGGCGTCGGTCATGATGATGATCTTGCTGTAGTTCGCCTCGTCGGGATCGAAATCCGGCCCGACGCCGGCGCCGATCGCGTTGATGATCGTCCGGTACTCCTCGTTCTTCAGGATATCGGACAGCTTCGCCTTCTCCGGGTTCATCGGCTTGCCGCGGAGCGGCAGAATCGCCTGATAGCGAGAGTCGCGCCCCTGCTTTGCCGAACCGCCCGCGGAATCGCCCTCGACGATGAACAGCTCGTTGCGCAGATAATCCTTCGACTGGGCCGGCGTCAGCTTGCCGCTCAGGTTGGACGCCTCGCTCCGCTTCTTGCCCGAGCGGACTTCCTCGCGCGCCTTCCGCGCCGCCTCGCGCGCCTTCGCCGCCAGGATCGCCTTCCGGATCAGCTGCTGCGCGACCTGCGGATTCTCCTCGAGGAAGACGGACATTTTGTCGGAGACGACCGCGTCGACCGCGCTGCGCGCCGAAGCGCTGCCGAGCTGGTCCTTCGTCTGCCCGACGAATTCGACGTCGGACATCTTCACGTTGATGACGGCGATCATCCCTTCGCGCAGGTCGGCGCCGTCGAGATTTTTGTCCTTCTCCTTCAGGAGGCCGTATTTGCGCGCGTATTCGTTCATGACCCGCGTGTAGGCCGTCTTGAATCCGGTCTCGTGGGTGCCGCCGCCGCGGGTCGGGATCGAGTTCACGAACGATGCGATCGTCTCGGTGTAGCCGTCGTTGTACTGCAGCGCCACCTCGACCTCGATGTCGTCGCGCTCCGCATAGAAATGGATGACGTCCGTGAGCACGTTCTTTCCTTCGTTGAGGAACGCGACGAACTGGCTCGCGCCGCCTTCGTACAGGAAGACGTCCTCGCGGCCGGTCCGCTCGTCCTTCAGCGTCACCTTCAGGCCGGCGTTCAGGAACGCGATCTCCTGCAGCCGCTCGGCCAGCGTCTCGTAGTTCAGCGAGATGTTGCCGTGGAACACGCGCGCATCCGGCTTGAACGTCACCTTCGTGCCGGTCTTCTTCGTCGTGCCGATCACTTCAAGGCCGGTGACCGGTTCGCCGACGTGCTCCTTCCCGTCGGCGTCAACCCAGTATTCGAAACGCTGGCGGTGAATCTTGCCGTCGCGGTATATCTCGACCTCGAGCCATTCGGACAGCGCGTTCGTCACGGAGGCGCCGACGCCGTGCAGGCCGCCGGTCTTCTTGTAACCGTTTCCGCCAAACTTGCCGCCTGCGTGCAGCACCGTGAACACGACCTGGGGGGTCGGCACGCCCAACTTGTGCATGCCGGTCGGGATGCCGCGGCCGTTGTCGATGACCGTCACCGAATTGTCGGGATGAATGATGACGTTGATCTCGGTCGCGGACTTCGCCAAATGCTCGTCGACGGCGTTGTCCACGATCTCCCAGACGAGATGATGCAGGCCGGAGCTGGACGTGCTGCCGATGTACATGCCCGGACGTTTCCGGACCGCCGCCAGGCCCTCCAGCACCTGGATGTCGTCCGCATCGTAACGGCGTTCCCGTCCGGAGCCCGCATCCGCGAACAGTTCCAGTTGTTCCGCCATGCGCGCCCTCCTTCGCCAATCTGCGGCCCGGCGGATGTCGCTGCGCCTGCGGCCGCTTGCGCGCCGCGAACCCGTGCGCGGCAAACAAGCTTTATTGTAATTCATTATATCCGGTTTCGTAAAGCCGGACAGCCCGTGGCGCACTTCCCGGCAGAGGCGGATACCGTTTGCCGCGGGCGTCCGAAGGGCATCCGAATGACGAGCCATTGTCAGAAAATTAGTTTACATAATATGCATTATGTCATCCATAAGATGGGTTCCACGCATAAAAAAAGCCGCCCCGCGGACGCGCGGACGTCCGCAAGACGGCCCGATCCCGTTCCCGACGGGCGGAACGGCGCCTCATGCCGACAGAAAACGGTACTGCGCCTCGATCAATCCGAAGTAGACTCCCCGCTTCCGCATCAGCTCGTCGTGGGTTCCCTGCTCGACGATGCGCCCGTGATCGAGCACGATGATGTTGTCCGCGTGGCGGATCGTCGACAGCCGGTGCGCGATGATGAACGACGTGCGGCCCGTCAGCAGCGTTTTCAGCGCCTCCTGGATTTTCCGCTCCGTCTCCGTGTCGATGCTCGCCGTCGCCTCGTCGAGGATGAGGATGCGCGGATCGGCCAGCAGCGCGCGGGCGAACGAGATCAGTTGGCGCTGTCCCATCGAGAGGGCGCTGCCGCGCTCCTGCACCTCGGTGTCGTACCCCTGCGGCAGCTTCATGATGAAATCGTGGGCGTGCACCGCCCGCGCCGCCATTTCGACCTCCTCGTCCGTCGCGTCCGGACGGCCGTAGCGGATGTTGTCGCGGATCGTGCCGGAGAAAATGAACGTGTCCTGCAGCACGATGCCGATCTGCGAACGCAGGCTATCAAGCGTCACGTCCCGGATGTCGACACCGTCGATGAGCACGCGGCCCCGCACCGGATCATAGAAGCGGCAGAGCAGGTTGATGATCGTGCTCTTGCCCGAACCGGTGTGGCCGACGAGCGCGATCGTCTGCCCCGCCTTCGCCCCGAGGCTTACGCCGCGCAACGCCGGACGGCCGGTTTCGTATTCGAAGAAGACGTCCTCGAACGTCACGTCGCCGCGGATCTCCGGCATCCGCCGCGCGTTCGGCCGTTCCGCGACCGCCGGCTTCTCGTCGAGCAGCTCGAAGATCCGCTCGGAGGATGCCATCGCGATCAGGAGCTGCGAATACATGAGGCCGAGCCGGTTGATCGGCTCCCAGAAATTGCCGATGTAGTTCGCAAAGCCCACGAGCAGCCCGACCGTGATCGCGCCGGTCTGCACGAGCCAGGAGCCGTACAGGACCAGGATCAGCGTGCCGACGGCGGCCGTCACCTCGATGACCGGACCGAAGGTCTGGTTCAGCGCGGACGCCTTGTTCCAGGCCAGCCGGTTCTTCGTGTTCATCTGTTCGAAATAGTCGATGTTCGCCTTCTCCTGCACATAGGCCTGCGTGACGCGGATGCCCTGGATGCACTCGTTCAGGTGCGCGTTCAGCCGCGACTGCTTGATCCGGACGTCCTGCCAGGCGAAGCGGATCCGCCTGCGCAGCGAGGACGACACGATGAACATGAGCGGCACCGTGATCATGACGGCGAGGCCGAGTTTGAAATGCAGTACGAGCAGCATGACGGCGATGCCGGCGAGCTGGACGCAGTCCATGACCAGATTGACGACGCCGTTCGTGAACAGCTCCTGCAGCGCGTTGATGTCGTTCGTCACCCGGACGAGCACGGAGCCGACCGGCCGCTGATCGAAGAAGCGGAACGACAGCTTCTGGATGTGGGTGAACAGATCGCGCCGCAGGTCGAAAATGACGCGCTGCCCGATCATGTTCGTGTATCGGATCCGGTATACGTTCGTCGCCCACTGGATCAGGTACAGGGCGAGCGCCGCGGCGCCGAACAGATACAGCTTCCCGAGGCTCGGCTCGCCGCTTGCGGGCGCGATCGCCTCGTCGATCGCGAAGGCGATGAGCGACGGAATGGTCAGCCTCGTCAGCGTGCCGAGCAGCATCGTGACGAGCATGACCGGAAGCAGCTGTTTCCGGTACGGCTTCATGTATCCGAGAAGCCGCACGAGCTGCGGCCAGTTGAACGGCTTCTCGATCAGCACGTCGTCCTGGTAGACGAACCGTTCGTGCCGGGCCCCGGCCGCATCCGTCCGGTCGCCCGGCCGTCCGCGGTCCGCGCCGGGCGCCGCCGCGCGGCCGCTTCCGCTTCGACTGTCGTTCACTTCGCGACCCTTCTTTCCGCCCCGACCGGATCGATGTCCGGCCGGTCGGCGTATTGGATGTCGTACATATCGCGATAGGGGCCGGGAACGGCGATCAGCTCGTCGTGGGTCCCCCGCTGGACGATCCGGCCCTGGTCGAGCACGAGGATCTCGTCCGCATGGCGGAGCGACGCGATGCGGTGCGCGATGATGAACGTCGTCCTCCCCGCCATCGCTTCCCTCAGATTCTCTTGGATCTTACGCTCGGTCTCCATGTCGACGGCGCTCGTCGCGTCGTCCAGGATGAGAATGCGCGGATTCCGGACGAGCGCCCGCGCGATCGCGATCCGCTGTTTTTGTCCGCCGGACAGGCCGAGCCCGCGCTCGCCGACGACGGTGTCGTACCCTTGCGGCAGCTCCATGATGAAATCGTGCGCCTTCGCCAGCTTCGCGGCCCGGACGATGTCGTCCATCGTGCATTCCGGCGCGCCGTATGCGATGTTGTCCCGGATCGACGCGGAGAAGAGGAAGGTTTCCTGGAAGACCGCCGCGATCAGGGAACGGAGGCTTTCGAGCCGGATGTTGCGGATGTCGACGCCGTCGAGCAGAATCTCGCCCTGTTTCACGTCGTACGCCCGCATCAGGAGCTGGACGACCGTCGACTTGCCCGAACCGGTTCCGCCGAGCAGGCCGATCACCGATCCGGGCTTCGCGTCGAGGTTGAAATCAAGAATCGCCGGCGCCTTGTCCGGATAGCGGAACGTGACGTTCCGGAACTGCACGCGTCCCTGCACCGCCGCGGGATCCAGCTCGATCGCGTCCTCGGCGTCCTTCACTTGGACGGGCTGGTTCAAAATCTCGAGCACCCGTTCGCCGGACGCCTTCGACTGGGTATAGTTGTTGATGTGGAAGCCGAGTCCCCACAGCGGGCCGATGATGTACCAGACCATGCTGAAAAATTGAACCAGCTTGCCGAGCGTCATGTCTTCCCGGATGACCAGCGATCCGCCGTAGACGAGCAGGATGACGACGCAGACGTTCGCCAGCACTTCCATCACCGGGAAGTACCGGCCCCACAGGGACGCAACCCTCAGCTGCTTATCCCGCCAAGAGCCGTTGAGCTCCGTGAATTTCCCGATTTCATACGGTTCGCGGGCGAACGACTTGACCGTCCGCACGCCGGCGATATTCTCCTGGACCGCCGTCGTCATCCGGCTCATCGCGAGCCGGATGTCGCGGAATCCGGGATGGACGGCCCGCTCGAACCGGAGCGCGACGATGGCAAGCAGCGGCATCGAGACGAGCGTGACGAGCGTGAGCTGCCAGTGGATCGACAGCAGCATCGCGCCGCCGAAGCCGACCATCAGGAACATGTTGAGGAGCTGCGCGAAGCCGAAGCCGACGAAATGGCGGATCGCGTCGAGATCACCGGTCAGCCGCGACATCAGGTCTCCGGTCCTGGCCGTATCGTAGTACTGGAAGGGCAAATATTGCAGCTTCCTGTACAGCGCGTTCCGCAGGTTGTAGGCCACGCGGTTTCCGAGCCTTCCGCCCGCAAAGCCGTGCAGAAACTGCATGGACGCCTTCACGATGACAACGCCGACGATCGCCAGCGCCAGGGTCGGCGCCAGTTCGAATTCGCCGGCCATGATGATGTCGTCGATCAGCACCCGCATCAGATACGGCTGGACGAGGCCGAGCGCCGTGACGCACACCAGCGCGCCGATCGACACGAACAGCAGCGCGCGGTGCGGCCAGTAATATGCTTTCAATTGCCTGAAGACGTCCAACTGGTCAGGTTCCCCGCCTTCGTTCAAGTTGCAAGTATGAAAGCATCTTACCAGCCGGTTCCGCGGGGTGGCAAACATGGTGTCGAGCGAAATTCCGGGTTTACCCCCTGAATCCCGGTATATGGGCGAACCGTTGCGCCCCAATCTTCCGAAACGCGCCGGAAAAGTGCGCCGTTCTCCCGTTAGCTCCCGCAACAGGAAAAACCGGCGCCCGTTCGCACGGGTGCCGGTTTTAAACATGTAAGAATAGGTTCAAATTTTGATAAATGCCGCCTCTTCGTTCCGCAGCGCTTCGAGCCGTTCCAGCATCGCGCGCAGTTCTTCCGGCCGCGCCTCGCCGGCCAGGGCCGCTTCCGATCCGGCGGCGAAGGCGCCGAGCTCTTGCGCGAGATGCTCCGCGGCCGCCGCGACCGCCGCGCGCCAGGCCGCCTCGTAGGCTCCGGCCCAGGCGTCGGCCCGCTCCTCCATCCAGCGCCGGATTTCCGGCTCCAGCCGGCGCTCAAGCTCGGCTCTCAGCTCTTCCCTGCCGCCCTGCTCGAAAAATTTCCGCGGGCTCCGGAACAGGCTCCAGAGCCGCTTCGGATCGACCGCATCCGTCGTCCAGCCGCCGTCGTCCGGCACGGGGGTCTCACGGTTCCATTCGAACGGCGCCGGGTTGAAGCCGTCCAGCTCCCGCTTGAGCCGGTCCGCCTCCGCTTCGTGGAACCGCGCCGACAACGCGCGCAGCGCGTTGTCCATGCGCAGCGACGTCGCCTGCAGCTCCTGCCTGAGCTCGATGCCGATCGCGTGGCGCAGCTCCTCCCAGCACGAGGCGAACGCGCGCTTCAGGTCGCGGCCGTCGTCCCGGAGCGCGGACGGATGGAACGCAAGTCCGAACATTTCACCGAACCGGAACATGACGCGGCGCTCCACATGATGGAGCAGCTCGCCGAGTTCCTGGCGCAGCGGCTCGAACGGCGCGCGCGCCGCCGCGCCGCGGACGGCTTCGGCCGCTTCGGCGACGCGCACCTGCAGCGCCTCGAGCCGGCTGCGCCGCACCGCTTCGCTCTGCCGCGCCTCGTCCAGCCAACGCCGGAGCGTGCCCGCCGCCCGCTCCAGCTCCGATTCGGCCGCGCGCAGCGCCATCCCGCCGAGCTCTTCCGCGGCGAAGGCATGCAGCGCCCGCTCGAACGCGGGCATGCCGGACGATTCGTCCGATTCTCCGCGAAGCTTCGCGTCCAGCGCCGCGAGGCTCGACACCGGGAACAGCCGGGGATTCCGGATGCCGTGCTTCAGCAGGTTCTCCCCGACGTGCGCGAGGACGCCCCGGAGCTCCGCCTCGTCGGCGGCCAGATCGGCCGCGTTGACGATGAAGAACATTTTGTCGAGCTCGAACTGGTCCTTCACCCGTCCGAGCTGCGTCAGGAACCGCCGGTCCGCCTGGGAGAAGGCGTGGTTGTAATAGGTCACGAACAGGATCGCGTCCGCGTTCCGGATGTAGTGGAAGGCGACGTCGGTGTGCCGCGCGTTCACCGAATCGGCGCCCGGCGTATCGACCAGCACGATGCCCTGCGCCGTAAGCGGGCTGTCGACATGCAGGTCGATCTCCTGCACGAAGCAGGACAGCGTCTCGTCCGCCGCGTATTCGCGGTACGTCCCGGCGTCGACGCGCAGCCGCTGTCCGAGCAGCGGCCCGCACCGTTTGATTCCCGTACGGGCCGCTTTCAGGAACGCGAAATGCGGCCTTCCGCCGGGATGAAGCCGGTCCGGATCGAGACGCTTCGCCAGTTCGAGCAGTTCGTCGAGCTCGCGGGCGTCTCCGGCCTCGTCGCCGAGGCCGAGCATCGCCAGCGAATGGCGCACGTCCTCCGTCATCCGCTCGCGCGTCTTCATCGTGACGAGCGCGGTGCCGTCCGGATCGCCCGGTCCGGGCGCAACGATCCGGTTGATCGCCGCCGTCGTCGGGTTCGGCGAGACCGGCAGCACCGGACGGCCGATCAGCGCGTTCGCAAGCGACGATTTGCCGGCGCTGAACGCGCCGAACAGCGCGATCGTGAACCTGCCTCCGGCGAGCCGCTCCGCCTTGGCCGACAGCGCCTGCGCCGCGCCCTCGAGCGGCTTGAACGATCCGAGGATCGCCGCCGCTTCGCGCAGCCGGGCGGCCGCGCGGCGCTGCGGCCCGAGCGCGCCGTCGTCAGCGCCCGGCATGCCGGCCGGCCGCGGCCGATGATCCGCCGGTCCGGGCGCGGTTTCGCCCCCGGCGCCCGCGGCGGACCAATCCACTCCCGGGCGCAGCGGCGCCCGTTCCACCGCCGGAGCCGGCACCGCGTGCGGCGGTTCCACCTTCGGCAGCTCCGGACGCGCGGGCGTCTCCGGCAGCAGCGCTTCCAGCCGGGCGATCGCCCCGAGCCGCTCCGCCTCGAGCGCTTCGAGTTCCCGAACCGCGCGCGCCTGAACCTCGAGTTCCTTGAGCCGTCCGGCTGCGGCGGCCGCCGCCTGTTCCGCGCGCGCGGCGGCGGCTTCCGCGAGCCGGTCGACGGCCGCCCAGGTCCGCTCGCGGTACGCGGCCCTCACCGCGTCCGCCACATCCCGGCTGTACGTCATCGTGTACTCGTCGCCGAACACCGCGCCCGGCTTGATCAGCGCTTCCGCCTGTGCCTCCGTCAGTTCGTATCCGACCGGATCGATCAGTTCGCGCTCGACCGCTTCGCCCCGCCAGCCGAGCCGTTCGGCCGCTTGGCGCAGCATCGCCTTGAGGTGCCATTCCGCCGCCGTCTTCGCGTGGGCGTTCACCTCTTCGACGAACCGCCGCATCCGATTCGCCTTCTCCGCCGCGGTCTTCGCGCCCGTGAACAGAAAACCGGCGCGGAACCCCGGCTTCCTGCTTTCCAGCATCGCCGCGGCAAGTTCCCGCACCGCCGCGGGCATTAGGTGCGCATGGTCCAGCAACGACTGCGCTTCCCGGCGGAGACTGAGCCTGAGCGCCTCCGGTTCCTGCCGAAGCGCCTCCAGCTCCCGCTGAAGCGCCTCCAGTCCGGCCCACGCCCGTTGCATCGCTTCTTCGCCGCCCGCCGCTTCGATGAGCCGCCTCCGCTCCCCTTCGGATCGCTCCTCCAGCCAGCGGCCGTGTTCGGCGATCAGGTGCCGGGCCGAGCTCAGGACGCCGTAGATGCGCAGCGCATCCTTCATGCCGGCGATGCCGGCCAGCAATGTCTTGAGCGCTTCGAACTGGTCCAGGGGATGATCCGGACGGCGGTTGGAAATGTACAGGATGGCGTCCGGTTTCAGGTTCCAGTCGCTGAACGCCGCCTCGACGCTTTCGCGGTAGGTCGCGAACGGCAGTTCCGCCTCGCGGTGCTTGTCCACCTGGCTGACGATCATCACGAGCGGCTTGCCGTGCTCGGCCAGCCGCTTCGCGAATTCGAAGTTGATCTCCGACTGCACATGGTTGTAGTCCATCACATAGAAGACGACGTCGGCGAGATGCAGCGCCGACTCCGTCGCCCGCTTGTGCGCCTCGTCCGTCGAGTCGATGCCCGGCGTGTCAAGCAGCGCGAGGCCGCCTTCCAGCGTCGCGGCCGGATACGTGATGTCGACCGATTCGACGCCTTCGCCGTCCCGGCAATGCGCCTCCAGTTCTCCGATCGGCACGATCCGCTCTTCGCGCCTGCCGTCCCGCACCGCACGGACGACCGCCTTCGGCTCCCCGTGCCGGATCGTGACGACGTTCGCGCTTGTCGGAATCGGGTTGGACGGCAGCAGCCGGGCGCCGCACAGCCGGTTGACCAGCGTCGATTTGCCGGCCGAGAAATGGCCGCAGAACGCCGCCAGCGCAAGCGGTTCCGACAGCCTGCCGATCAGGTCGCCGATCCGCTCCGCGTGCACGGCGTCTCCGGCCTCGAGCATCCGTTCCCGAATGTCCGCAATCGCGCCTTCGATCCGCGACAAAAACTCCGTCTGTTTCCCCACGTTTGTCTCCTCTCCGATCGCTTGCAGCCCCGTTCAGGGCAGACAAATCTCGAACAGGCCGCCATGCTGCAGAATCGTCGCGCCGCGCTCCCGTTCCCGCATGACGACCACGTCGGGACGGCCCCGTAGCCGCTCGATGTAGCCTTCGGGGACATCGCCCGCACCGCTCACCGTAATGCCCTCCAACTCGATTTCCTCGTCCTCGGCCGGCGGCGATGCGACGATCCGCTCATAAAGGTCCGAGAACGATCCGAAATCCCGCGTATAGACGGATATGCAGCGCATGGTGCCCTCCCTCCAGTACCGGTCGTTGACATCGGATGCGCGCATCTCCGTCTAGTATGCCGTCAGCCGGACGCCTTCATGCGCTGCCGGCCTTCCTTGCACAGATCGATCAGCGGACATTCCGGGCAGTTCGGCCGCTGCGCCTTGCAGTGGTACCGCCCGAAGAAAATGAGCCGGTGGTGCGTGATCGTCCACTCGTCGCGCGGCACGAGGCGCATCAGCTTCTTCTCGACCTCCAGCACCGAGTCGTCGGGCTTTGCGATGCCGAGCCGCTTCGACACCCGTTCCACATGCGTGTCGACCGCGATCGCCGGCACGCCGAAGGCGTTGGAGATGACGACGTTCGCCGTCTTGCGCCCGACGCCGGGCAGCCCGACGAGCGACTCGTAATCCCGCGGCACCTCGCCGCCGTGCTTCTCAATCAGGATGCGGCACAGCTTCCGGATGTTGGCCGCCTTGTTCCGGTAGAGGCCGATCCGGCGGATATCCTGCTCCAGCTCCTCGACCGGTACGGCCAGATAATCCTCCGGCCGTTTGTATTTTTTGAACAGATCCGCCGTCACCTTGTTCACCGTCTGGTCGGTGCACTGCGCGGAGAGCAGCACCGCGATCGTCAGCTCGAACGGATTGCTGTGGTTCAGTTCGCACCGGGCGTCGGGAAACATCCCGGCGATCGTGTCCAAAATTCTGCGCATCGCTTCCCGTTTCATCGCTCTCCCACCCCGCCGTATCCGTATCCGTATCCGCGGGCCGCCTGGGTCCGCCGTCAGCGTTCGTCCCGAGTGTACCGAAAAAAGTCCGCCGCCGCAACCGCCGGATCCGCATTCCGTTCGGTCCTTCGCCACCCGAGGCCGCCCGCCTGCACGCGGCATGCCGCCGCCTCCGTCGCCCGTCCCGCATGACCCGGGCGTCTCCCGCAACGAAAACCGCCCCGGCACCCTTCCGGATGCACGGGGCGGAGTCCGCCGATTGCCTCATTGCAACTTCTCGACTTCGATCAACTTGCCGTCCACGATATACAGGACGATCCGGTCGTTCTCCTTCAGCGAGCTGACCGCGATCGGCTGACCGCCGGACGTGACGAGCGTGTCGGCCGAGAGACTGAACCGGTTCTGCTCGTTGAGGGTGGAGATTTTCACGACGATTTCGTTCGCCGCCGAGTCGTAACGCCAGAACGACTTCTGCAGGCCGGCGATCACCTTCACGACATATTCGCCCGACTCGTTCGTGCGGATTTCGACGCGGTCGTTCTCGGCCAGCACCGAAGTGGAGGTCGCCGTCTGACCGTTCTTCACGATGCTGAACCGCTCGCCGAGCGCGATGTCCTGGACCGAACCGCCGTATTCCGCGAACGTGACGGTGGCGGGCGCGACCGAGACGACCCTGCCGTATTTCACGATGACGAGCTGCAGGCCGACGAGGTCGGTGCCGGCGAATTCGGCGTTCACCGTGCGTCCGGCCGCGAGCTGCGACAGCGTGATGGCCTGCCCCTTCTCGTCCCGGAGGCGGACGGAGGACGAAATCGTGTGCTCGCTCGTGGTTCCCGTCTCGGATGCGAGCCGCACCCGGGAAGTGGACGTGAAGACGCTGGCGATCTTCATTTGGACGATGCGATGCACCTTGATGGCGCTCGCGTTTTCCAGGTTCTGGTCGAGTGCCACCGTGATCCGGTCGCCGGCCTTCAGATCCGACAGCGAAGCGTTGGACTTGCCGTAAATCTGCACGGTCGGCGACTGATACGGGATGGTGAACGTGCTGCCGTCATCCAGCTTCAGCACGATCCGCCGGCTTGCCGCATCCAGCGTCTCGAGCGTGCCGGTATGCTGGTATGCGAACCGGATGACGATCGCCAGTTCGTCCGAATAGCTGATCATGATCTTGCGTCCCTTGACGAACAGCGGCTTCGCCAGTTCCAGCGTCATGGCCGACTCGTTCATTTCGATTCGCGTGCTGTCGGTGAGCTTGACCACCGCGGGTCTGTCATGGGGATCCAGGAACGTCAACAGGTTTCGGTCCGTGTCCAGGTTGACGATCGTCGCGCCGTTGACGGTCGTGATGTTCCGGTTGACGACCTTGACCGCGATCACCTTGTCGCTGCCGTCAAGCGTCAGCTCGATCTGGTCGTCCTTGTACAGATCGTTCCAGGTTGCGCCCGGCAATCCCGGAATTTCCAGCTTGGCGCCCGTCGCAAGGTCGCTGATTTCCTTCCGGTTGTTCACGACATAGATGATCGAGCTGCGGTCGGCGCTGAACCCGTCGAACCGCCCGGTGATCGTCCGGGAAGCGGCCGCTTCGACTTCGATTTGCGTGATCATGCCGTTTTCCACCGCATAGGAGACGACGTCACCGACGCGAAGTTCGGCCAGCGAGACCTGCGCGCCCTGCCGCGAGACGGTCGCGGCGGCCGCCACGCGCCACTTCTCCGGCTGTTCCGCGCCTTCGTCGAGGATTTCGACCGCCCGGGACTCGATGCCCACGATCTTGCCGCGTCCCTGCTTGTTGACCGTCGCGGATTTCAGTTCGATTCGGACCGCCTGTTTCTCCTCGCTGAACGTCTCGCGGTAGATGTCGACCTCGCTGTCCCTGGCGAGCGCGGACAGGCCGACTTCGGCGCCGCTCCGGTCCAGCACGCTGACGCCGTCCGGATACCGGACGGGCAGCACGCGCGATCCCACCTGGACATACAGCACGCGCTCCTCGCTGTCGACGCTCACGACGACGCCGCTCGTCCGCTCGAGCCGCTCGTCATCGTCCATCTGCTCGACATAGCGGGCCCGTCCGTCCTCGACGAGCACGATCACCCGCGTATACGGCTTCAGGCCCGTCGGCAGCGATTCGCTTTCCGAATCGTAGCGATAGAACAGCGTATGCCGGTCGATCGTAAACGTCTTCGTCGCGCCGTCCTCGCCCGCGATCGTCAGCCGCGAATCGGTCAGCCCCGTCAGAATGCCTTCCTGCTGCCCTTCGTAGGCGACGGCATACAGTTGCTGCGCGCGGCTCAGCATCGTCGCGAATTCGGCCCGCGTGACGGTGTTTTTCGGCGCGAACCGGTTGCCCGAGAAGCCGCGCACGATTCCGAGTTCGACCGCGGCATTCACGTAGCCGACATACATGTCGGCGATCATCGATGCGTCGGAAAATCCGGGCATGCGGCCGGCCTGTTCCTCCGCCCGCGCCGTCTCGCCGATCGCCCGGATGATGAGCTTCGTCACCCATTCGCGCGTGGCCGGCTTCGTGCCCCAGGACCGATCCGGTTCGGATTCGGCCAGCCGGAACTCGACGTTCTCTTCAATCAGCCCTTCGGAGATCGCCTGCATGACGTACGGCTTCGCGTAGTCCGACACGATGAACGTGTCCGGGAACAGCACCTGGGTGTTCGGATCGACCTTGTTCGCCGCGCCGATGAAGCGGAGCGCCATCAGCACCGCGTCCTGCTGCGAGACGTTGCCGGAAGGGTTGAACCTTCCCTGGCCCGTTCCCTGGATGATGCCCTGCAGGCGGAGCTTCGTGATGTGCTTCTTGGCCCAGTGATTGTCCGCCACGTCGACGAAACCGGATCCGGCTCCCCCGGACTGACCGGCGCCGTCCGGCTCCGTCTCCGCCGCGACCGGTTCGGACGCGCCGGAACCGTTCTCCGCATGGACCGCGCTTCCACCCGCCAGCATTGCGCAGACGAGCGCCGCGGACAACCTTTTTTTCCACTTATGTACCGACATGGATGTATGTTCCCCTCCCATTGCATTAACCGGCGGACCGGCCCGGGCGCCGGTCCGCGGCACGATTACGACTGTTCCCGCGCGGTCCGCTCCGGCCCGGAATCCGGAACGAACGGATCGGCGTTTCGCGGAATCGGATGGGCGAGCTCCACATGCCCCATCAGGCTGTCGACCCGCTCGCCGTCAACCAGAATGTCGAGCGCTTCCACCTCATCGAACTGGAAAGCGGTCCGGGTGATCGCTTCCAACGCGAGCGCTTCTCCCATCGAACCGAGCCGCGCTTCGTCGGGCAGCGCAAGATCCACGGTCAGCACGCCGTCCTTCAAATCCACCCGGCGAAATTCCGCGTGCTTCCACAGCGAATATTCCCCCGCCGCTTCATCCTCGAGCCTGAGCGCCTCGATCGCCAGCCGGTAGACCTCTCCGGGACCGGCGGGCAGGACGGTCGTCTGCTTCTCGATCAGATCGCGCATTTCTTCATTCGTGACGTAATATTTCACCGGCACCGGCTGCGGCGCCGGATCGGATCCGTCCGCTCCGTTTCCCGTTTCGGTCGCCGCGTCCGTGCCGCCGGAGGCGGGCGCCGCCGGCTCCGTCCCCCTTCCGCAGGACGCGACCAGCAGCAGCACGGCCAAAAGCGGCGCCAACCGCATCAAGGTCCGCACGCGATCACTTCCCCCCGTAGGCTGTCAGATATTCCTTGATGCCGGCGACAATCTCCGCGGCGATCCGGTCCTGCACCGACTCCGTGAACAGCAGCTTCGCGTCGTTCGCGTTGGACAGATAACCGCATTCGAGCAGAACCGCCGGCATGGTCGTTTCCCGGATCACGACGAAATTGGCCGTGCGCACGCTGCGGTCCGCAAGCCCGGTCGCCTTCAGCAGGCGCCTGTGCATCACGTCCGCAAGCGTCTTGCTTTCCGGACGATTGTAATAGGTCTCGACTCCGGTGACCGAGGATTTCGTGATCCGGTTGGCATGGATCGAGATGAAGAGATCCGCGCCGATCCGGTTCGCATAGCGGGCACGCTCGTAGAGGTCCACGAACACGTCTTCGCTCCGGGTCAGGTACGGCGTGACCAGCTCGTCCTGCTCGAGCAGCTTGTACACCTTGAGCGCGACGGCGAGATTGAATTCCTTCTCGTAACGCCCGTTCACGCTCGGCGCACCGGGATCCTTGCCGCCGTGTCCGGCATCGATGACGACCTTGAATTTTTGCGGCCGCTCCGTCTCCGGCGGCGGATCGAGGCTCGCGAACACGACGTGCAGCGCGCCTTCCTCGCGCAGGATCTCGTAATCCAGCCTGGCCTTCAGGTCGAACACGACCCGCACGGTGGACGGATTGTTGCTGTAGTACGAATAGCGGATGCGTTCGAATGCCTTGAAATCGACGGCGATTTCCGCCTGCGACGCCTTCTGCGCGGCGAGCTTCGCCATGATGTCCGGCGAAAGCGACGCGTAGGGAATGTCGATGACGAGCTTCGTACCCGACCAGAACGGCTCGTTCGGCTCGGCGTCGCCCTCGTACAGCACCGAGACGCCCGTCCACCCGTCATACCGGATCTCCTTCACGACGGCCCGGGCGTCGGCCGGGACCTCGGGCGGCAGCGGAGGATGCCCGTCATCCGGAGACGCCCCTTCTCCGTCACCCGTTCCGTTACCTTCGCCATCCCCCGCTCCGATTCCTTCCCCTGCGGGCGGATTTTCCGCAGCGGGCGGTTCGGGTGATGCCGGACGCTCGAGAAATACCGATTTCGTGCCCTGGTCCCATCGGACCGTAAGCCCGAGCTGTTCGCCGACGAACCGGAGCGGCACGAAGGTCACGCCCTTGTCGATGAGCGGCGGCCGGGCAAGAGGCTGCTCCTCTCCGTTCACGACGGCGGCGTCCCGATCCACGGTCAGTTCGATGAGCGCAAAGCCGTTGCTGATGCGGACCTGTTTCGTCTCGTGCACCCACAGGACGTCGTAGCCGATCTCTTCGGCGATCAGGCGGACGGGAACCATCGTGAAACCCGACACGATGCGGGGTTCCGCGCCTTCCCCGATCCGCGCGCCGTCCAGATAGATGCTCGGCGAAACGGCCGCCCGCGATTCGGCCGGATGGAAGACGCACAGGGCAAACAGCACGAACAGCAGCGCACCAACTTTCTTCATGGGTCCACCTCTGGCTGCGGATTGCTGCAAACGCTTGAGCCTGAAAACAGCCGAACGCTTGTCCGAACATTTAGACGCCCGAAGCCGGAAAAAGTTGCGAACTGTCGAAAAGAAGCCCGCGATTCTTCCTTCCGGCCCCGATCATGCGAAATCTTGCGGTTTCGTGCGTTTTCTCGCGTTTTCTCAACCGGGCTCCCGAAAAAAAACGAAAGCCGTCCCGGAAAAGCCCGGAACGGCTTGCCTTCGGGAAACGACTCAGAACGGCTGCGCAGCACGCATCGCTTCGTACGCCGCGATCTTGTCCTCGTGCTGCAGCGTCAGCGCGATGTCATCGAGCCCGAGCAGCAGGAACTGGCGGCGGTGCTCGTCGAGGTCGAAGTCATATTCCAGTCCGAGATCATCGGTGATTTTCTTCGCTTCCAGGTCGACCGTAAGCTTGTAGCCCTCGTTCGCATAGGTGCGCCGGAACAGCTCGTCGACCTGTTCTTCGCTGAGCCTGACCGGCAGGATGCCGTTCTTGAAGCAGTTGTTGTAGAAGATGTCGGCGAACGACGGCGCGATCACGACCCTGAAGCCGTAGTCGAGGATCGCCCACGGTGCGTGCTCGCGGGACGAACCGCAGCCGAAGTTCGCGCGCGCGATCAGGATCGACGCTCCCTGGTAGCGCGGCTTGTTCAGATCGAAATCCGGATTCGGGTTGCCGTTCTCGTCGAACCGCCATTCGTAGAACAGGAACTGGCCGAAGCCGCTCCGCTCGATCCGCTTCAGGAACTGCTTCGGGACGATCGCGTCCGTGTCGACGTTCACGCGGTCAACCGGCGCGACGATGCCCGTATGTCGGATGAAAGGTTCCATCGCTTTCGCTCCTCCCCGTTCTTTCCCTGGCGGTCAGACCGCCACTTCGGACTTGATCTTCCACTCGCGCACATCGACGAAGCGGCCCATGATCGCCGCCGCGGCCGCCATCGCCGGCGAGACGAGGTGCGTCCGGCCTCCGCGGCCCTGGCGGCCTTCGAAGTTCCGGTTGGACGTCGAGGCGCAGCGTTGGCCCGGCTGCAGCACGTCGGGATTCATCGCGAGGCACATCGAGCAGCCGGCGTCGCGCCACTCGAAGCCCGCTTCCTTGAAAATCTTGTCGAGGCCTTCCTTCTCCGCCTGCATCTTCACGCGGCCCGAGCCCGGCACGACGATCGCCGTCACGCGCGGATGGACCTTGTAGCCGCGCACGATCTCGGCGGCGGCGCGCAGGTCCTCGATCCGGCCGTTCGTGCAGGAACCGATGAACACGTAATCGATCTCGATATCCGTCATCGGCGTGCCCGGCTTGAGGCCCATGTATTCGAGCGCCCGGCGGGCCGCCTTCCGCTCGTCCTCCGTCGGGAAGCTGTCCGGATCCGGCACGCATCCCGTGATGTCCGCGCCCATGCCCGGGCTCGTGCCCCAGGTGACCTGCGGAACGAGCGATTCGACGTCGAACTCGACGACCTTGTCGAAGACGGCGCCTTCATCGGTGCGCAGCGTCTTCCAGTACTCGACCGCCCGTTCGAAATCTTCGCCCTTCGGCGCGTATTCGCGGCCGCGCAGATACTCGAACGTCTTCTCGTCCGGCGCGATCATGCCGGCGCGGGCGCCCGCTTCGATCGACATGTTGCAGATCGTCATCCGCCCTTCCATCGACAGGTCTCGGATCGCTTCGCCCGTATATTCGATGACGTAACCGGTCGCGAAGTCGGTGCCGTACTTCGCGATCAGGCCGAGGATCATGTCCTTCGCCGTGATGCCCGGCTTGAGCTTGCCGACGAAGCGCACTTCCATCGTCTTCGATTTCGCCTGCTGCAGGCACTGCGTCGCGAGCACGTGCTCGACCTCGCTCGTGCCGATGCCGAACGCGAGCGCGCCGAAGGCGCCGTGCGTCGACGTGTGGCTGTCGCCGCACACGATCGTCTTGCCCGGCTGCGTCAGCCCGAGCTCCGGCCCGATGATGTGCACGATGCCCTGGTCGACGTCCTGCAGGTCGAACAGCCGGATGCCGAAATCCTGGCAGTTCTTCCGCAGCGTCTCGATCTGCTGCCGCGAGATCGGGTCGGCGATGTTGAACCGGTCCTTCGTCGGCACGTTGTGGTCCATCGTCGCGAACGTCAGGTCCGGACGGCGCACCTTGCGACCGGCCATGCGCAGGCCTTCGAACGCCTGCGGGCTCGTCACCTCGTGCACGAGATGAAGGTCGATGTACAGAATGTCCGGCTTGCCCGGCTCGGAATGGATGACATGCTTCTCCCAGATTTTCTCGTACATGGTCTTCGGCATGCGATCACCCCATCGTCGGTTGCGCGGGAAGCCCTTCCCGCCCGTGCTGTAGTGTTTCTATCTTATCATGTTCTTGATAATCGAACAAAGATATAATATCTATAACTTTAATAGGTTGCACCTATAAATCGTTGCGCCGACGTGCCGCGGTCGGAAGAACGCACCGCGGTTCCGCGGCGCCCCCGAAGAGGAGCGTGCGCACCCCATGGATTTGCGGCAGATGCAATACGTCGTGCAGCTCGCGAAGGAGCGGAATTTCTCCCGCGCCGCGGAGAAGCTGCATATCGCCCAGCCGTCGCTCAGCCAGCAGCTCTCGAAGCTCGAGAGCGAGCTCGGCGTCCTGCTGTTCAGCCGCACGACCAACAGCGTCGAGCCGACCCACGCCGGCACCATTTTCATCGAGAAGGCGGCGGCGATACTCGACGCCGTCGAGCAGCTTCGCCAGGAGATGGACGATATCGCCCAGATGCGGAAAGGCAGGCTCGTCGTCGGCAGCCTGCCGATCACCGGCTCGCATGTGCTGCCGCATGTGCTGCCCGTCTTCCGCGCGCGTTATCCCGAGATCGACGTGACGCTCGTCGAAGACACGACGTCCCGGCTCGAGCAATTGACGGCGGTCGGCCAGACCGACCTGTCGCTGCTGTCGCTGCCGCTCGGGGATCCTTCGCTGACCTGGGAACCGCTGATCGAGGAGGAGATTCTCCTCGCGGTGCCGCCGAAGCACCGGCTGGCGGAACGGACGGGGGGCCCGGGCGTCGAGGTGCGGGAGCTGGCCGGCGAACCGTTCATCGTGCTGAAGAAGGGCCAGGGATTCCGGACCATCGCGTTCGACCTGTGCCGCAACGCCGGCTTCGAGCCGCGCGTCGTGTTCGAGAGCGGCAACATCGAGACGGTGCAGTCGCTCGTCGCGGCCGGCATGGGGCTGGCCTTCGTGCCGCAGATGGTCGCCCGCCCCGCCGGAACGCCGCTCTCCCCCGTTTATCTGCGGCTCGCCTCCGCCCCGACGCGCACGCTCGTGATCGCGACCCGCACCGGCCGCTACCGCTCCAAGGCGGCGCGGGCGTTCATCGAGACGCTGCGCGAGACGGCGCCGGCGGCGATCGCCTCCCCCGACGGCCGCGGCGGCCGTTGAACGGTACGTGGCATACCGGGCGATCCCGCGGACTTACGGCAAATCCCGGCTGTATCTCCGGCTCATGCCATCGAGCCGCGGCGTCCTTCCCCGCCGGATTTTCCCGCGCCGGTCCCGGAGCTCACCGGCGAGCTCACCGCTTACCGGCCGGAGACGGCCTGCTTGCGTCCGCGTCCATGCGCCTTCGCCGCCTTCACGAGGCCCCGGACCGTCGCGAGCGCGGCGAGGGCGGCGGCGATGCCCGCGACGGCGGCCCACGGGTTCCAGCGCAGCTCATGGATCGCGTGGAGCCAGCACGCAAGCCCCGTGAGCGTCGCAAGCAGCGTCGGCACGGTGAGGATGACGCCGGCCTTCACATCATAACCCCAGCCGATGGCGGAGACAGGGACGGTGCGCGGACATTCCTTCGTTCTTTCGGCATGGTTTCACCGGGCTTGCGCTGCCGCCGGGATTCCCGGAATCCTTCCGTCATCGTCCGCCGCCGAACCCCGGCGCCCGTGCGTTCGGGGCTCAACCGGCCCCCTCATCCAGCCGGTACAAGGACGGCCTCCGGTCCTCGAACACCGGGATGCGCCGGCGTACGTCGTCCACGAGATCCAAGTCGATCTCCGCGGTCAGAATCGTCTCTTCCCCGCCCGCTTCCGCGACGATTTCGCCCCATGGATCGATGATCATCGAATGGCCGAAGAATTCCGTGCCGTTGCTCGTTCCGACCCGGTTGCAGGCCGCGACGAACACCTGGTTCTCGATCGCCCGTGCGCGAAGCAGCGTCCGCCAGTGCTCCAGCCTCGGATGCGGCCACTCCGCCGGCACGACCAGAATCTTCGCCCCCGCGAGCGCAAGCGTCCGGGCCAGTTCCGGAAAGCGGATGTCGTAGCAGATCATCGCGCCGACCCGCACGCCGTCGAGCTCGGCCAGTCCGATCCTGCGCCCGGGCTTCAGATGCTTCTCCTCGTCCATCAGCCGGAAGAGATGGATCTTGTCGTATTCGCCGGCCGGCTCCCCGTCCCGGCCGAAGATCCGGACCGTGTTGTAGACGCCGTCCTCCCTGAGTTCCGCAATCGAGCCGGCGACCACGTTCACGCCGTGCTTCCGGGCGAATCCCGACGCGAAAGCCCGCGTCCGGTCGCCTCCGGGGTCGGCGATCGAACCGATGATCTTAAGCGCGTACCCGGTGTTCCACATCTCGGGCAGGACGATCAGATCCGGCCGTTCCGCCGCCGCCCGTTCCATCCGTCCGGCCGCCCGTGCGAAGTTGGCCTCCGGATCGCCCGCCTCGACGTGCATCTGCACGAGCGAAATCCGCCATCTGCGCCCCATGCTCCGCGCCCCCCCGTCACCGAAAATTTGCGCTTCTCCCATCTTACTCCGACATGCCGGCATGTCAAGTTGGCAACACTACAGGCAACATGCTTCCGACACTTTTCCACCCGAGGAGCTGATCGCGTGAAGAGACTGCTGCCCGCCGTACTGTCCGCATTATGCCTGTTATGCCTGGCGCCGGCCGTGTGCCGGTCCGCGCCATCCGGCCCGGCCGGCATGCCCGCCGCCGCAACGGACGCATCGGCGTCCGCCGGCGCGGCTTCGTCCCGCGCAGCCGGCGCCGCGCCCGCCCGGGAACAGATGCCCTTGAAGCCGGTGCAGGTGTTCGACGTGAAGGCCGGCAAAGTCGTCCGCACCGTTCCGAACGACGAGGAATTCCAGGCGATGGCGCGGGAATGGCTGCGCTCGGTGACCGGACTGTCACCGAGGCTCAGGCCGTCCGAAGATTGCGGATTCGTCTACCGCGTGCCGCTCGCCGGAACCGCAGCCGTGCGGATCGGGGGAACGGCCATCGCCGTCCGCGACATCTTCCTGTTCCAATGCGAGCGGGAGCGCCCGCTGCTCCTGGTCTTCGATCCGGACAACCGGCCGTACCTGCTCCAGTTCGAAGCCGACCTGCGTCCTTTCCTGCGCAAGCTCGCCGCTCCGGAAGCGCCGCCTCCGGATGACCGGAAGGACCGCCCGCGATTTCGGGGTATTCCGACCGGTACAGACTAAAATTTTTCTCGACATGCCTGCCATTCCGTGCTAGAGTTATGTATCATGCCTCGCCCGCGCCCCGAAGCGGATTCCCGCCGGGCGCGGGCGGATGCCGGAATGGTGTGGTGACATGAAGCGACCGATCGCCCCTGTCCGCGTTGAACCGGCCGCACGGCTGAAGGAGCTGCCGGTGCAGTTCTTCGCCGGGCTGTCGGCCCGCGCCGCCGCCCGGATCGCCGAAGGCCGCGACGTCATCAACCTCGGTCAGGGCAACCCGGACCGCCCGACGCCGCAGCCGATCGTCGAGCGCCTGAGGGAGGCGGCCGGCAACCCGCTCTACCACAAATATCCGCCGTTCAGCGGCTTCCGGTTCCTGAAGGAAGCGGTGGCGAAGCGCTACGAGGAAGACTACGGCGTCAGGCTGGACCCGGAGACGGAAGTCGCGATCCTGTTCGGCGGCAAGACCGGGCTCGTCGAGATCAGCCAGTGCCTGCTCGATCCCGGCGATGTCTGCCTCGTGCCGGATCCCGGCTATCCGGACTACTGGTCGGGCATCGCGCTGGCCGGCGCGCGGATGGTGTTCATGCCGCTTTCCGAAGCGAACGGCTTCCTGCCCGACTACGGCGCGCTGAAACCCGAAGATCTGCGGCGCGCGAAGCTGATGTTCGTCAACTACCCGAACAACCCGACGGGCGCCGTCGCCGACGCCGCCTTCTATGAAGAGACGGTCGCATTCGCCGCGCGGCACGGCATCGTCGTCGCGAGCGACTTCGCCTACGGCGCGATCGGCTTCGACGGCAGGCGCCCGGTCAGTTTCCTGCAGATACCGGGCGCGAAGGAGGTCGGCGTCGAGTTCTACACGCTCTCGAAGAGCTACAACATGGCCGGCTGGCGCGTCGGTTTTGCCCTCGGGAACGCCGACGTGATCCGGCTGATCAACCTGATCCAGGATCACTACTACTGCAGCCTGTTCGGCGCCATCCAGGAGGCGGCGGCCTTCGCGCTGACCGGCCCGCAGGATTCCGTGCGCGAGCTTGCGGCGATGTACGAACGGCGCCGGGACACGCTCTTCCGCGCGCTGGACCGCATCGGCTGGAAGGCCCGCAAACCGGGCGGATCGTTCTTCTGCTGGCTTCCCGTCCCCGCCGGTTACACGTCCGAATCGTTCGCCGATCTCGTCCTCGAGCGGGCGGACGTCGTGCTCGCCCCGGGCGTCGGCTTCGGCCGGAACGGCGAGGGCTACGTGCGGCTCGGCCTGCTGGCCGACGAGGCGCGGCTCGAGGAAGCCGTCGAACGGATCGGCCGCCTCGGACTGTTCGGCTGACCGATGCGAAGCCCGTCCGCTTCCGGCGGCCGCCGGCTTTACAGCGGTGCCGTTTCATGATAAGGTAATAGCATACAAACGAAAACGCGAAACGTCATGACGGGACCAGTAAGCATGCTGCAGGCGCGTTCAGAGAGCGGAATCCGTGGGCGCCGGAGGACGAAGGTCAACCGGACGGCCTGAGGCTGCGAGAATCCGCCGCGCTCCGTGCTGAACCCACCCCTGAACGGCCGGCGACGAGCCGGACAGCCTCCTGCTGTTATCGGGAACAGAGCGGACGGCGCCCGTGCGCCGTCAATAAAGGTGGTACCGCGGAAGCGCAGACTTTCGTCCTTTAACGGGGCGAAGGTCTTTTCTTTTTGACCCCAACACAGCATCAGACGGCAAGGAAGGATCGGAATGGGCGAACGCATCGTCGTCAAAATCGGTTCCAGCTCGCTGACTTCCGCCGAAGGCGGCCTGAACCGCTCCCGCATCGAGTATTTCGCCGGCGAGCTCGCCTCCCTGCACCGGTCCGGGCGGCAGGTGCTGCTCGTCACGTCGGGAGCCGTGGCGGCCGGCTTCCGGAGAATCGGCTATCCCGCGCGGCCAAAGCAGCTCCACGAGAAGCAGGCGGCGGCGGCCGTCGGCCAGGCGCTGCTCATGCAGGCCTATCAGGAAGCGTTCGGCCGAAGCGGCATCGTCGTCGCGCAGATTCTGCTCACCCGGCACGATTTCTCGAACCGGCAGCGCATCCACAACGCGCTGATGACGATCGAGGAGCTGCTCCGCCGGAACGTCATCCCGATCATCAACGAGAACGACACCGTCACGGTGGAAGGGCTCAAATTCGGCGACAACGACAACCTGTCGGCGCTCGTCGCCAACCTCGTCAAGGCGAAGAAGCTGATCATCCTGACCGACACGGACGGCCTGTACACCGGCGATCCGCGCCGCAACCCCGACGCGAAACGCATCGACCGGGTGACCGAGATCGACGAGCGGATCATGGCCGTCGCGGGCGGCGCGGGCAGCTCCGTCGGCACCGGCGGGATGCGCTCGAAGATCGAGGCGGCGCGCGTCGCGACGCGCGGCGGCGTGCAGGCGTTCGTCGGCCGGGCGATCGAACCCGGCGATCTGCTGGCGGCGGTCGAGGGCCGCGGCCGGGGCACCTACTTCGATACCGATTACGACAACCTGTCCGTGAAAAAGCAGTGGATCGGCTTCCATTCGACGCCGAACGGCCGGATCACCGTCGACGAGGGCGCGGTCCGGGCGCTTGTCAGCGAAGGACGCAGCCTGCTCCCCGCCGGCATCATCGGAGCGGAGGGCGAATTCAACCCGGGCGACGTCGTTGAGGTCGCCGGACCGGACGGCGTGCCGATCGGGCGCGGCGTCGTCAACTACGCTTCGTGGCAGGTGCAGGCGATCGCCGGCCTCAGCACCGAGGAAGTGCGCAAGCGCGTCGACGTCGTCCGCATCGAGGTGATCCACCGGGACGAATGGGTCTCGTTCCCGCGCTGAAGCGCGATCGAAACCGTCGGAACCAGAAATGCAATGGAGGGATCGAAACATGAGCCGGCAAACGACGATTGACGAAGTGAGGGAGAAGGCGCTGGCGGCCCGCGAAGCGCTCAAGGCGATGAACCGGCTGACGACGGAGCAGAAAAACCGGGCGCTCCTCGCCATGGCCGACGCGCTCATCCGCGAGCGGGACGCGATCATCGCCGCCAACCGGGAGGATCTTCGACGGGGCGAGGCGAACGGTACGTCCCGTTCCCTGCTGGACAGGCTGAAGCTGGACGAAAGCCGGATCGCCGGCATCGCGGATGGATTGCGGCAAATCGTCGAACTGCCCGACCCGGTCGGTGAAGTGCTCGAGTCGTTCGAGCGGCCGAACGGGCTGCGCATCGAGAAGGTGCGCGTGCCGCTCGGCGTCATCGGCATGATCTACGAGGCGCGGCCGAACGTGACCGTCGATGCGGCGGGACTCTGCCTCAAGACCGGGAATACCGTCGTGCTGCGAGGCGGATCGGCGGCGATCGATTCGAACCGGCGGATCGTCGAGGTGCTGCGCGGGGCCCTCGCCTCCACCGACGTGCCGCCCGACGCGCTGCAGCTCATCGAGGATTCCGACCGCCGGTCGGTCGACGCGATGCTGAAGCTGAACGGCCTGCTCGACGTCATCATCCCGCGCGGCGGCGCATCGCTCATCCGCAACGTCGTCGAGAACGCGACCGTGCCGGTCATCGAGACGGGCGCGGGCATCTGCCACACCTTCGTGGACGAAAGCGCCGATCCGGAAATGGCCTCGCGCATCGCCTTCAACGCGAAGGTGCAGCGCCCGTCGGTCTGCAACGCGATGGAGACGCTGCTCGTCCACCGCAAATTCGCGGAGGCGCACCTCGACCGGCTGCTTAAGCCGATGGCCGAGGCGGGCGTCGAACTGCGCGGCTGCGAGGAGACGCGCCGCCTCTTCCCCGGCGCGCTCGCCGCGACGGACGAAGATTACGCGACCGAGTACAACGATTACATCCTCAACGTGAAAATCGTCGGCAATCTGGATGAAGCGCTGGCCCACATCGCGAAATTCGGCACGAAGCACTCCGAATGCATCGTGACCGAAGATCGCCGCAACGCCGAGCGGTTCCTGCAGGAGGTGGATGCCGCGGCCGTCTACCACAACGCGTCCACGCGCTTCACGGACGGCTTCGAGTTCGGCTTCGGCGCCGAGATCGGCATCAGCACGCAGAAGCTGCACGCGCGCGGTCCGATGGGATTGCCTGCGCTCACGTCGACGAAATACCGGATCTACGGCAACGGCCAGATCCGCGGCTGAGGGGTGCGGCGGACCATGACGACGAACGGCCGATCCCTCACCCCGCCGCAAGGCCCGATCGGCCTGAAGCTCTGCTTCTTCGGAGCGGGCTCGATGGCCGAAGCGATCGTGCGCGGCCTCCTCTCCGCCGGACTGGCGGAGCCGTCCGGCATCACGATGCTGAACCGCTCGAACGCGGCCCGGCTGGCCGAACTCGGGGAACGCTACGGCGTCCGCACCGCCGCGGACGAGGCGGCGAAAGAGCAGGCGCTCCGCGGCGCGGACGTCATTTTCCTGTGCATGAAGCCGAAGGACGCGGCGGAGGCGCTCCGGCGCCTCTCCCCCCTCCTCCGGGACGGACAGCTCCTCGTCTCCGTCATCGCGGGGCTGTCCATCGCCGCGATCGAGCGGCTGGTCGGCCGCCGGCTGCCGGTCGCGCGCACGATGCCGAACACGTCGAGCACGATCGGCCTCGGGGCGACCGGCATCAGCTTCAACGACGCGGCGTCGGACGGGCAACGCGGGCTCGTGCTGCGGATATTCCGCGCCGTCGGCACGGCGCACGTCGTCGACGAATCGCTGATCGACGCCGTGACGGCGCTGTCGGGCAGCGGCCCCGCCTACCTGTACTACATGATGGAAGCGATGACCGACGCCGCCGTCTCGCTCGGACTTCCCGCGGACACGGCGCGGGCGCTGACCGTGCAGACCGTGCTCGGCGCGGCGAACATGGTGCTCGAGACCGGCGAGGAGCCGGCCGATCTGCGCCGCAAGGTAACCTCGCCCGGCGGCACGACGCAGGCGGCGATCGAGACATTCGAGCGGCAGGATTTCCGCGGCCTGGTCGAACGGGCGATGCGGCGCGCGGCGGAGCGTGCCGCCGAACTGGGCGCGGAACTGGAAAGGAGCGTCACCTGACATGGGCGGATATTGCCGTGCAACCTACCGGCTCTATGACGAAAAGGCCGATTTCGAGAAGAAGGCGCAAAGCATCGCCGTCGGCCTCACCGTCGGCAGCTGGACCGACCTGCCGCAGGCGCGCAAGGCCGAGATGGAGAAGCATCTCGGACGGGTCGTGTCCGTCACCGAAGTGCCGGCGGCGGATTCCCCGACCGGCGAGCGGTACGCCGACATCGTCATTGACTACCCGGACATCAATTTCAGCCGCGACATCCCGGCGCTGCTCGTCACCGTGTTCGGCAAGCTTTCGATGGACGGCCGGATCAAACTGCTCGACATCGGCTTCTCGGACGACTTCCTCTCCGCCTTCCCGGGACCGAAATTCGGCATCGAGGGCGTCCGCCGGCTGCTCGGGGTGCACGACCGGCCGCTCCTCATGAGCATCTTCAAATCGGTCATCGGACACGATCTCGCGAACCTGCGGGAGCAGTTCCTCCTGCAGGCGCTCGGCGGCGTCGACCTCGTCAAGGACGACGAGATTCTGTTCGAAAATCCCCTGACACCGCTCGAGAAGCGCGTCGAAACCTGCATGGCCGCGGCGGAGGAAGCGAAGCGCGCGACCGGACAGGAGCTGCTGTACGCCGTGAATCTGACCGGTCCGACGTTCAAGCTTGCGGAGAACGCGAAGCGGGCGATCCGGGCCGGCGCGAACGCGCTGCTCTTCAACGTGCTCGCCTACGGCTTCGACGCGCTCGCGGAGCTCGCGCGCGATCCGGAGATCAACGTGCCGATCGCGGCGCATCCCGCGATCTCCGGCGCGATCTATCCGTCCAGGCATTACGGCATCGCGGCCCCGCTCCTGCTCGGCAAACTGATGCGGCTCGCGGGCGCCGACCTCGTCCTGTTCCCCTCCCCCTACGGCTCGGTCGTCATGCCGAAGGAAGACACAAAAGCGGTCAAGAACGCGCTGACCACGGGCGAGCTTCCGCTCCGCAGCAGCTTCCCGGTTCCGTCGGCGGGCATTCATCCCGGCCTCGTGCCGCTCCTCCACCGCGACTTCGGCCCCGACGTCGTCGTGAACGCGGGCGGCGGCATCCACGGCCATCCGCTCGGCACGTCCGCCGGCGGCCGCGCGTTCCGGCAGGCGATCGACGCGGTGATGGCCGGCGTGCCCCTGGTCGAAGCCGCGAAGCGGCATGACGAGCTGCGGGCGGCCGTCGAGGCGTGGGGGATCCGGGAATGACGCAAGGCAAGGAACGGATCATTTTCTGCGACTTCGACGGCACCATCACGATGAGCGACAACATCGTCGCGGTCATCCGCCATTTCGATCCGCCCGGCTGGCGCCGGATCGTGGACGACGTCCTCGCCGAGCGAAAATCGATCCGCCAGGGCGTCGGCGAATTGTTCCGGCTGCTGCCGAGCTCGAAGAAGGACGAAATGATCGACTTCGCCGTGAACAACGCGGTCATTCGCGAGGGATTCGCCGAACTGCTCCGCTACTGCCGGTACGAGGGGATCGAATTCTATGTGACGAGCGGCGGCATCGACTTTTTCGTCTATCCGATTCTCGCGAAATTCGACATCCCGCGCGACCACATCTTCTGCAACGGCAGCGACTTTTCCGGCGAGCGCGTCGAGATCACGTGGCCGCATCCGTGTGAGCCGCCCTGCACGAACGACTGCGGCATGTGCAAGACGACGATCATGCGCCGCTTCCCGCCCGGGCGGTACGAGCGGATCGTGATCGGCGACAGCGTGACCGATTTCGAGGCGGCCAAGATGGCCGACGCGGTGTTCGCGCGGTCGCATCTGACCGAGAAATGCAGGGCGCTCGGCTTGCCGTACACGCCGTTCGAGACGTTCTACGACGTCATCGACGGGCTCGAAGAGAGGGTGATGTCATGAGCGGCAGCGCCTTTGCGGCCATCGCGGCCGAGGAAAAACAGCGCGTGCTGGCCGAACTCGGGGAGCTGAAGGCGCATCTCGCTTCCCGCGGTCTGTTCCCGGGCACGAGCGGCAACCTGTCCGCCCGCGTCGGCGGGTTCCAACCGGATCGCTTCCACTTCGCGATCACGGCGAGCGGCAGGGACAAATCCCGGTCGACTCCCGAGGATTTCCTGTTCGTCGACCAGGACGGCCAGCCGGTCGAGACGACGGCGCTCAAGCCGTCCGCCGAAACGCTCATCCATTGCGAGATCTACCGGCTGACGGGCTGCGGCGCGATCGCCCACGTCCACACCGTGTTCAACAACGTCGTCTCGGAATGGTTCTGGGAGCGGCGCGCGGTGCCGGTCTGCGGCGTCGAGCTGATCAAGGCGTTCAACATCTGGGAGGAAGAGGCGTCGATCGACATTCCGATCGTGCCGAACTATGCCGACATTCCGCGCATCGTGCCCGAGGTGACGGCGCGGCTTGATCCGCGCGTGCCCGGCATCCTGCTGCGCAAGCACGGCATCTACGCCTGGGGCCGCGACATCGCGGAAGCGAAGAAGCACCTCGAGGCGTTCGAGTTCCTGTTCGAATATGTCTACCGCTGGGAACTGCTCCGGAGCGGACGGCGATAAAACAGAAAGGCGCGAGCCTTGCGCAGGCCGCGCCATTTTTGTGCGGTTGCATACGTTCGGGCGATTCCGCGCGTTCGTGTTGTCCGATCTCATCCGCATCAGCCGGAACCCGCCAACCGTCAGGCTTTACGCACGCCCGCGGAACTGCCGCGCGCGGAGCCGCGCCTCCTCCTCGCTCGTGATCCGGTTCCGGCTCCATTCGAGCAAAATGCGGTCGATATACCGGAAGCTCAGCTTTCCCGCGAACACCGCTTCCTTCAGCGCGAAGCGGATCAGCTCCTCCGGATAGCGGTCCTGGTCCAGCCAGGCCGAGATCGTCTCGAGTTCCATCGGCGACAGGGGCCGGCCGAATTCCCGCTCGAACACGGCAAACAGCTCCGCCGCCCGCCCGTCCTCCGCGGGGACGGCGGCGCCGCGGGGGGGCTCCCGGCGCTCCGGCGACGACGGCCGTGCCGCCGCGCCGCCGGACGGTTCGTGCGCGGCCGCATGCGCAGCGGCCTGCTCGTACCAGCCGGTCCAGCGGTAGGCTTCCGACCGGACGCCCGTCTCCGGATCGATGCGCTCGTCGATCGCGAGGAAGCCGCGTCGGATCAGGTCGCCGATCAAACCGGCGACGCGGTCCGGACCGATCCCCATCCGCGTGCCGATCTCGTCCGGCGTCGGAAACGGATTGCCTTCCGCGAGCCGGAAACCGGCGATCTGGAGGAGCAGCACGAATTCCTCGTCGCTGAGCCCGAGCGCGCGGTAGGTGCGCAGCACGAACTGCGGCACGAACACGCCGCCTTCCGCGAGGAATTCGGCGGCGGCTCCCGCCGGATCATCCCGTCCGATGTCCGTCATCCGCATCCTCCTCCTGCCGCGCATCCGCGTCCGCTTACGATTCCAGGGCGGCCGCCGTCTCGCCGGCCCTCTTCCGCTCCGTCACGAGGCGGTACGTATCCCGTGCAATGATCAGCTCCTCGTTCGTCGGCACGACGAGCACCTTCACGCGCGAATCCGGCGCCGAGATGAAGCGCGCCTCCTTCGCGGCATTGAAGTTCGCCGCCTCGTCGAGCTTCACGCCGAGGAACGAGAGTCCCTCGCACACCGCCTTGCGCACGTGCGGAGAATTCTCGCCGATGCCGGCCGTGAAGACGATCGCGTCCAGCCCGTTCATCGCCGCCGCGTAGGCGCCCACATATTTGCGCAGGCGGTAGCAGAACATGTCGAACGCAAGCTTCGCGTTCCGGTCCCCCTCCTCCATCGCCTCGATGATCTCGCGCATGTCGCCGCTGGATCCCGAGATTGCGAGCAGGCCCGAATGCTTGTTCAGCATCGAATTCACTTCGCCGAGCGTCAGCTCTTCCTTGCTCATGACGAACGGCACGACGGCCGGATCGATATCGCCGCTTCTCGTGCCCATCATGAGCCCTTCGAGCGGCGTCAGCCCCATGCTCGTGTCGACCGACTGCCCGCCCAGAATCGCCGCGCAGCTCGAGCCGTTGCCGATGTGGCAGGTGACCATCTTGAGTTCTTCGATCGGCCTGCCGATCAGTTCGGCCGCCCGCCGGCTGACATAGAAATGGGAGGTGCCGTGGAACCCGTAGCGCCGGATCCGGTGCCGCCGGTACAGCGCCATCGGAATCGGATACAGATAGGCGTGGCGAGGCATCGTCTGATGGAACGCCGTGTCGAACACGACCGCCTGCGGCACGTCCGGCATGTTCTGCTCGACCGCGTTGATGCCCGTCAACGCGGCCGGATTGTGCAGCGGCGCGAGGTCGAACAGGTCGCGGATACTGCGCTTCACCTCGTCATCGACGAGCACCGATTCCTTGAACGTCTCCCCGCCGTGCACGACCCGGTGGCCGACCGCCTCGATCTCGGCGATGGAGCCGACGACGCCGTGCTCCCGGTGTTGCAGCAGGTCGAGGACGCGCCGGACCGCCGTCACGTGATCGAGGATTTCGCTCACCTCGCGGACGCCCGGCTTGTCCTTCGGCTCGTGCGTCACGATCGCCGATTCCGTGCCGATCCGCTCGACCCGTCCCTTCGCCAGCACCGACTCGTCCTTCATGTCGTACAGCTGATATTTGAGCGACGAGCTGCCTGCGTTGATGACCAAAACCTTCATATCCGATCCCCGTCCTCGTCGTATCGGAAGAATCCCTCACCCGTCTTCACGCCGAGCTGGCCGGCGCGGACCATCTTCTTCAGCACGACGGACGGCCGGTACTTCAGCTCGCCGTACTCCCTGAACATCTGCTCGAGCGCCGCCACGACCGAATCGAGGCCGAACCGGTCCGCCATCTCGAACGGGCCGTACTTGAACGAGTAGCCGATCCGCATCGCCTTGTCGATGTCCTCGGCCGTCGCGACGCCCTCCTGCAGCAGGTTCGCCGCCTCGTTGATGAACAGGCAGATGAGCCGGCTCGTCACGAACCCCGGCGATTCGTAAACCATGATTCCCTGCTTGTTCAGCGTGTCCTCGACGAACTTCCGCACCGTCTCGAACGTCTCGTCGGACGTCTTCAGGCCGCGGATCAGTTCGACGACATCCACCTTGAACGCGGGATAGATGAAATGAAGCCCGATGACCCGCTCCGGATGCGCCGTCACGCCGGCCAGCTCCGTCAGGCTGAGCGTCGACGTGTTGCTCGCGAGAATGATGTGCGGCGCGCAGATCCGGTCCAGCTCCGCAAACACCTGCTTCTTCGTGTTCAGATCCTCCGACACCGTCTCGATGACCATGCCGCATTCGGCCATCGCTTCCAGCGATGTGACCGTCCGGATCCGTCCGAGGATCAGCTTCTTCTCGGCCTGCGTCAGCGCCCATTTCTCGATCTGCTTGTCCAGGCTCTGCTCGATCTGGCGCAGGCCGTGGGCGGCATGCTGCTCCGTGCGGTCGGCGAGCAGCACGTCCAGCCCCTTCGCGGCCAGCATCTCCGAGATGCCCTGGCCCATCGTCCCCGCTCCGACCACTCCAACTTTGCGTATCGTCAAGCCGATCACCTGCTTTGTCCCTTAGTGCGACACGCTACAATTATACCGTAAGCCGGACACAAAAAAGAAGGCGTCCGGACGGACGCCTCCCCAATGTTCACACAACCTTCGGAAATTCGGACGGCCTCCCTTTTCGACATGGACCGGCATGGCCCGAAGGGAACCCGGCCATGCTTCCGCGCGCCGGACTTCGGCCGCGTTCAGGCGCCCGCCTGGACGGGCCCGCGCAGAAACTCGCGGAACCTGTCCCCGCTCAGCGTCTCCTCGCGCATGAGCAGCTCGAGCGACCGTTCAAACACGTCCCGGTGCTCCCTCAGGCACGCCTTCGTCTTCTCCATCAGCCGGTCCAGCAGATCCCGCGCGACGCGGGAGAACGTCTCGGGCGTCAGCATGCCCGGATCGACGATGCCGAGCTCGGTCAGGCCCGATTCGACCATCGTGCGCACGATGCCGAGCGCCTGCTCGAAATCGCTCCGCGAACCGGTGCTGCGGCCGCCGAAGAACAGCTCCTCCGCCGCCGCGCCCGCCAGCGCGACCATGATCTGCCCTTCCAGATACTCGGCCGTATAGAGATAGCGGTCCTGCTGCGGATTGTGGCGCACGTAACCAAGCGCCTGCCCGCGCGGCGACAGCGCGACCGTCGAGACGCTGCCCGGGCGGACGAGCTCGGCCATGATCGCGTGGCCCAGCTCGTGGAGCGCCACCCGCTCCCGCTCTTCCCGCGTCGCCTCGCGGTCCGTTTTCTCGCCCATCATCACCTTGTCGATCGCCATCGTCAAATGGTGCATTTCAATGGTGTCGGACTCTTCGCGCATCGCGTAGATCGCCGCCTCGTTCAGGACGCTTTCGAGCTGGGCGCCCGAGAAGCCGAACGTCTCCTCCGCGACTTTGTCCAGATCGGCCGTCTTGCCGAGCGGTTTGCCCGCGGCGTGGATGGACAGGATGTGCCGGCGGCCCTTCTTGTCCGGCAGATCGACCGCGATGTGCCGGTCGAATCGTCCCGGGCGAAGCAGCGCGCTGTCAAGCATGTCCTTGCGGTTCGTGGCGGCGATGAGCAGAATGCGGGGGGATTCGTTCGCCTGGATGCCGTCCATTTCGGTCAGCAGCTGGTTCAGCGTCTGGTCGTACTCGCGATGCTGGCCGCCGTCGCGCCGGCCGCCGATGACGTCGATTTCGTCGATGAAGATGATCGCGCTGTTCTTGCCCGCCTTCCGCGCCTTCTGCCGCGCCTCGCGGAACAGCTCGCGGATCCGGCTCGCGCCGACGCCGACGTACATCTCGACGAATTCGCTGCCCGAAGCCGCGACGAACACCGAGTCCGTATGGTGCGCGGCCGCCTTCGCGAGCAGCGTCTTGCCGGTGCCCGGCGGACCGGTCAACAGGATCCCCTTCAGCGGACGGATGCCGAAGCGCGCGATCTCGTCCGGCCGGATCAGAAACTCCAGCGCCTCCATCAGCTCCTGCTTGGCCCGCTCCTGTCCGCCGATCTCGTCGAACGTGAGCGCGGCCGGCTGCTTCCTCGGGGCCTTGCCGCCGCCCGGCACGGGAAGCTGACCCCGCGTCCGGACCGCAAACAGCAGGAGACCGGCGACGGCCCCCGCCAGCAGGATCGGCACGACGTTCACGCCGACGTACCAGAGGAACAGGAGCAGCACCGGAACGGAACCGGTCAGCATTTCCTTCCAATATTTAAGCATCCGGCCACACCCCCAGGACGGCGGGCTGACGCGGAAGCACGACGTACTTGACCGCTTCTTCCAGCTTCAGGGTGATGTAGACGTTGGATTCGTCCATCTCCGCCTTCGCTTCGAGACCGGGATGGACGGCCTCCAGCCCGGCCAGGGTTTCCGGAATGTCGGCGTATCGCCGGGTTTCCATTGCCTGCGCGATCGCGAACAGCGCCGACGACCAGATCGTTTCCAGTTTCTCGTTCCGCTCCTGGCGGATGACCAGTTCGAGCTTGCGGCCTCCGAGAACGTCCGCCGCGCGCTCGCGGATATTCCGGTGGACTTCGGCGAGGCTCGCCGTGCCGTCCAGCTTGATTTCCACGGTTACGCGATCGTCCGTGACGACCGGATTGGAGGCCTCCGCCCCTTCGATGTCCGAAAACGTAACGGCGAGCGGCTGCTCGACCGCATAGTGGCGATACACGAACCATCCGCCGAAAAGCAAGGCGCCCGAGACGAGCGCCGACAGCAGCACGGGGACCATGCGTATGCTCGTCATCCGGATGCCTCCTTCCCATGCGATGCTGTATGCCTTAAAAGTATAGCATACAAGAAGCGCCGCATGGGCCGGCAATAACAGGCAAGCGCCCTTCCGCCGCATGCCGCGCGCGGGGGCGCTTCCGTCTCGTCAACCGGTTGCCTTCGCGGGAAGCCGGTAAGTCCTGAACGGACTGCCGTCCTCGAACGCGTAAAATCCGTAGAAATGGCGCTCCACGCCGTTCTCGTTCCTGGTGTACCAGACTTCCCAGATGCGCCGGCCTTCCGCATATCCCGGGCGGATCCGGAGGATCGCGGCGTCGGGATGTTCGCGCAGCACATCCCGCCGGAGCGCGTCGGCGTCGTAGGCTTCGCCGGCGTCCGTGATCTCGACGCGATCCGCGAACACCCAGACATATGCGTCCGATCCGTCCTCCCGCTCGCCGCGCACGACCCAGACCACCTCGTCCCAGACGAACTTGACCGCCGACTCCGCCTTCCGGAGGCCGGCTTCGGCGACCGCGCGTTGCACCGCTTCCCGCTCTTCGCGCGCATAATCGCTCCGCGCCCACTGGAGATACAGCAGGATGAGCGCCAGCACCAGCCCGAGCGAGAGCAGGACGATGACGGCCCAGCGACGGGGCGTCATGAAACGTTCCGCTGGCTCGCGCCGCCTCATGTCTTCGCTTTCAGCCTTTCGAAGCGTGCGGCCGCCTCCGCCCGGATCCGCTCCTCGTCCAGCCGCGTGCAGACGCGGTCCCGCACAACCTGCACGCCGTCGACCCAGACGTGCTTCACATCCCGGCCGCTGCCCGCGTAGACCAGGTGCGAGACGAGATCCGTGCGCGGGAAATATTGCGGCTGGTCAATGTCGATCGCGATGATGTCCGCGCGCATGCCGGGCTTGAGCATGCCGATCTCGTCCGCCTGCCGGATCGCCCGCGCCCCGTACACCGTACCGAGCTTGAGCGCTTCCCGGGCGGGCACGGCCGTCGGATCGCCGGAGACTCCCTTGTGGATGAGCGCCGCAAGCCGGATTTCATCGAAGATGTCCAGATTGTTGTTGCTCGCCGCGCCGTCCGTGCCGAGC